>SMTZ1_10000677_pt1 | contig 56722 bp, 57 predicted proteins | sample DeeMarSWOR136_30_FD_25667 | JGI IMG/M metagenome (IMG submission 25667) | reverse complement strand
AATATTTGAAAAACATAAAGAAATTGGAACACCCATAAACTGTGCAGGGCTAGTTACCCCAAGGACATTTGACTTTCTTGATATTCCAAAAAATCTCGTTGTTCAAAATAAAATAAAAGGGGCACACATCCATTCTCCATCAGGGAATATATTAACAATTGGTGGAGACAAGGTTCACGCTCTTGTTATAGATCGCTCAAAATTTGACAGGGAAATCATAAAAAAATCAGAAGAAAAAGGTGCTGAGGTTTTTCTAGAAAGCAATGTATTATCAGCCCAAAAAATTGGAAATAACATTGAACTAATGACATCACATAGGCAGGACATTAAATGTAAATTACTGGTTGGCGCAGATGGTCCTTATTCAAAAATTAGAGACAGATTTGCATTTCCTGAGCCGACAGAATTTCTTAGAGGTATTGGTGCTGAAATAACAAACATAAATCTCAATCCAAATTTTGTAGAAATATTTGTTGGAAGAGATATAGCACCTGGTTTTTTTGCCTGGATGATACCCACTGATAAAAATGGAGCTAATGCAAGAATTGGTTTATGTATAAGCCAGGCTTCCCCATATTCTCCTAAACACTATTTTTCAAATTTTCTAAAAAACAAACATTCTTCATCTTATCTTAAGAATATAAAGATAACCAAATATATTGGTGGTACAGTTCCACTTGGTGCTTTGAAAAAAACATATGCCTCTAATGTTCTTATTGTAGGAGATGCAGCTGCACAGGTAAAACCAACTTCAGGAGGAGGCATATACACTGGACTTTTGTGCGCCAATCACTGTTCAACTGTTGCAATAGAGGCGTTACAAAAAAGTGATTACACCTCCCAGATTCTTAAAAAATACCATAAATTATGGTCCGCGGATATTGGTAGGGAACTAAACCTTGGAATGAGATTTAGAAAAATATACAAAAATTTAACAGACAAACAAATGGATAAATACATCGAAAAATTTCAAAACCCAAAAATCACAGATATCATCTCAAAATATGGCGATATTGATTTTCCTTCAAAACTGGTAAAACCTCTATTGAAAAATATCCCTTCGCTTTTAAAATTTCTTCCTAGCGTAATTAAAGAATAGATCTCTCAAATAAAATTTTTTTTATTTAGATTCTGGAGGAGGTGGTATATAGTAATCCTCCTCCTCATAACCAGTTAAATCTTCTTCCTCAATTGGTGTTTCAACCTTTTTTCCTTTCCTCTTTTTTCTGATTATATAGATGATAACGATTAAGATAATTGCTATAAATAAACTCATTATGCAAGGTAAAAAAACACCCATGATGAAAAGCACAGATGGAACCATTTTGCATGAAACTTCAACTGTGAGATCGGATTCAGAGGCACTAAATTTAATTTCAATGTAGTATTTTTCATCCCTTGTCTGTTTTACTACTGATTTGTTAAATGGGTCACTAACCTCTACAGAAATACCATGTGGAAAGATCATTCTGTAGGTAACTTCCTGGTTTGGTAAACCTGTAAAATTGAATTTTTTAATGGGAATGTTGAATCCAGGCGGTAAGAAGGAAAGATCGAAAGAAACAGGATATGAACTATGGGCGTATAAAGCAGTTTTAACAGGGGTATCATCGTCCATTATTGATATATCTCCATCCCATGCTGCTAAAGAATTTTCAAAAACATCTCTGTTGACATTTGCACTGATTTTTAACCCTGATATGACCTGTCTTAATGTGCTTTCAAAAAGATCTTTTTCATCTTTCAGAAAATTAGCTATACTCTCCTCACTAAACACATTTTCTTCTACACATAGTCTAAAAGCATCAGCATTAAGATAATTTAGGAATATTTTTTCAGGTAGTATAAATTCTTCTGGTATTGTTGTTACATTGTAGTTTCTGGTCCCTTTTAAATCCAATCCAAAATTTAACTCTGTTTTCCCCGTAAAAAAACTTAGTAAATTCAAATCAGTACTTTCAACTTCAATCTCTATAATAGTATCTTTCTCTTCATCAAAATAACTGGTTGCATTATCTGATTCAAATTCACCCGAGATGGGAATACTTTCGTTCCAAACATAAACATTTTTGCCACCCAAATAGAGAGTATCTGGTAAGCGTAGGGTAACATTGTAATCATAACCTATATTGTCGAGATCGTCACCAAAATTAACATCCTCTTTGGAGATATTTACTTCTGCACCAGAAATGACAAGGCCAAATAAGGCCCGACTTGAAATATCACATATTTTTAGATCTACCTGGCTGTCTGTCAATAGAGCTTTTATATATGGTTTATCGTCCATATTTGATATTTCATATGGTACCAAACAATCTGTAGTTGTCTCAGCATCCCAACTAAATGATATATCAAGCGTTTGATTAAAAGATGATTTTTCTATCGTTGATACGATGTTTTCCTCTAATGGTTTAATGGTCGTCCCATAACATTCACTCCATGTTATAAATCCATTGTCTACAAGTAATCTAATTCCATCAGATGGCATAAAATCTAGATTATGGATAAAACTAGGTAAAATATCATAAATCCTAATATCTGCACTTTTGACTAAAATATTGGCTATTAAATCAGTTGGTTTTACCTCTCTAGAATCCAACACAAATTCTAGGAACATGTTTTCAGATTCTAATGCCGGCGTTGTGGGAGCATCCATTTTCAATTGCAGTTCAGCCCATCTGCTTGGGGTATTTCCATTCCAGTTTCTGACTGTCCATTTTATATTGTCTCCCTCCAATATTCCTGTTGTTCGTTTAAAATCAAGGTTTTGCCCTAATGATATTAAGTAAGTATTATTCCATCCTGGTTCTGCTTGTAAATTAAGAGAATAATTAACTATAGCACCCATGTCTAATACACCATTTATAAAATCACTAGCGTCTACCGAATCATTTAACCCAAAGAAGGAAGAGGTCAATTCAACATTCAGTTCTTCATTAAATTTTCCCTCATTAAATTCTGGGGTTGTAAAATTTATAAATTCAGCTTTAGGAAAAACAACCTGTAACTGGCTTTTGAGCACTGTATATAATGCAAAACTGAAAGTCCCAAGCTTAAATTCGGAAGCATTTTTAATTTCATCTGCCGTGTATGTTTTATCTGTAGTTAATTTTTGGGCATCTATTATAATTTCTATGCTTAGATTAGTACCAGTAACAAAATCAATGTTAAACTCTGCATCCACTAAATTATCTATTGTATCCTCAGCGGTTGTACCATTAACCATTAAAAAAGAAAACAGAATTAATATAATCATTGCCAATCCTGTTAGTCTGCCTAAACGCATTACACCCGCATCCGTTAAAAGACTAAACATATGTCCTTATAAAAACTTTCTTACAAAATTTACGAAACCACTAAAAAGCAATTCGTAATTTCAAACTTGTCATAAAATGTACATAATTGGTGGGACGGCATCTAAAACAGTCGCAGAAGACCTATCTAGAGAGCTAGGGGCGCCTTTAGTAAATACTATATCAAAGCGCTTTCCAGATGATGAATTCTATGTTCGGATAATAGATGACATTTCAGGGGAACATATAGTAATTGTTCAAACCACTTATCCTGATCCAAACATTGTAGAACTTTTCATATTACAAAATGCAGTAAGAGAGGCAGATGCAAAAGAGATTACAGTAGTCATTCCCTATTTTGGCTATGCTAGGCAGGATACGAAATTTGAAGATGGAGAACCCATAAGTGCAAAAGCTATTGCTAAACTTATCAGTTCAAATTCTGATAAAGTTATTACTGTTGATCCACATAAAGAGCATATACTAGATTTTTTTTCCACACCCGCTTTTAGTTGTTCTGCTGTCCCAGAATTGGCAAAATACCTTAAGAAAAAAAATATAGATATGATTCTTGCGCCAGATAAGGGGGCACTTGAAAGAGCAGATATGGCATCTAAAATAATAGGATGTGATTTTGACTATATGGAAAAAACCAGAATTGATGGTGAAACTGTTAAAATAAAACCAAAAAAACTTGATGCCAAAAATAAAAATGTTGCAATTATCGATGACATAGTATCTACAGGTGGCACAATGGCTAAATCCATTCAAGAGCTAAAAAAACATGGTGCAAAAAATGTTTTCGTGGCATGTACACATGGTCTTTTTGCAGGGGATGCCGCGAAAAAACTCAACTCCGCAGGGTGTAATGAGATTATATCAACTGATACTGTACAAGGTAAATTCAGCAAAGTAAAAATTGCTCCCTGCCTCCTCCCTTTTTTAAAATAAATAACTTTAAGATAAGTTATTTATAAGATTATGGATTTACGGTTGTGATTATTTTAGGTGAAAATTGATGCGAAAGAGGGCACAGCTAAGAGGTAAACCGGCGATAGAAGAACCTAAACATATTGCTCAACAGATGAAACCAAAAATTGAAACAAAAACATCTGCCCTTAAAAAAAATTGGTGGATTGCAGTAACACTTATAGGAATATTCCTCTTGGTATTATTCTTTAATACATATTTCAACCTCGCAACTGAGGTTTCAATAAACTCGGAAGGTGAAGGTTTTGAGAAATTCTACTTATCTGGTCCTGACCCTTACTACAACATGAGACTTATAGAAGGTACTTATGAAACAGGTCGCTATCCTTACTATATTGAATCTGATCCGCTTTTAAATTATCCTCTTGGTACAACTGGTGGTAGAGCCCCGTTGTTCAATATGATGGCCATAGGTTTTAGTAGATTTCTATCACCATTCATGAATGAAATCGATGCTCTTGGTTATTCGATGCAGTTTGTACCAGCTCTTTTTGGAGCGCTTCTCATATTCCCAGTTTATTTCATAGGAAAAGAACTTTTCAACAAGAAAGCGGGTCTTATTGGAGCAATGTTTATAGCGATAATACCTATCCATCTTGGTTCAGGACATGGTTCTGCATATGCGCTTTTTGACCATGATTCTTTCAACCTTTTATTGTTTTTCTTAACGTTTTTATTTTTAATCAAAAGCATCAAAGAAAAAGATTCAATAAAATCAACATTATATGCTGTTCTTGCAGGCGTACCTCTTGCCGCTTTGACTATGACTTGGGTCGAAGCCCGTTATCTCTATGTTGTAATTGCCATCTATGCAGTTGTACAGATGTTTATAGATATTTTTACAAATAAAATAGAGCTACGTGTATTCAGAACCACTTCACTTGTACTATTTTCAGGTTACCTTATATCCTTACCGGTTATTGCTAGTAGAGGGGCAATTACTCTAAGTACCTCCTTGTTTTTGTGCATTGCAATTACAGCTTTTGGTTTTGTATATTATATTTTTGGTAGGAAGAAAATTCCATGGACGTTATCATTGCCTACCCTTTTTTCGATTGGAGTTGCTGTTTTGATATTTCTATATTTTATTAGAGATCTAGCGGAATCTTTCCGATTCCTTACTCCTCTCGAAAAGCTTTCAGAGACAATATTTGGTGCAGGTATTTACGGCAGCAAAGTATCAATGACTATTGCAGAGGCTAGTACCTATGAAATTAGTCATACGGTGATGTCATTTGGCCCCTCTCTTTATTGGTTTGGCTGGGGAGGGTTCATATTTCTTTTATATTGCTATTATAGGAATAAACAACGAAGGGATTATCTTTTCATAATAATGTTATTTATTGTAAATATCTGGCTTGCTGGTACTGCTGGGCGTTTCCTAAACGATATGGTTCCATTGATCGCCATACTTGGTGGTTGGATTGTTTGGATATTTGTAGAATGGGTTGATTACAAACAGATGTTAAGAAATATTAGGAGTGCGGGTGGTGGATTTCATGGTATACGGAGGGGAGTAAAATTCCTTCATATTTTTGGTATTCTTTTCCTTGCTTTCTTGTTAATACTGCCTAGTACTTATATTGCATTTGATGCAGCAGTTCCTAACACTGGTAAATTGAAAGACGACGGTGAAAATTGGACAACACTTAAGGCGTATATGTACGGAGACGATGCATATCGTGGTGCATTTGGCTTAGGAGTTGGAAAGTAAAGGTATTGGGTCGATGCATTAAGCTGGTTAAATGAACAAGATACCCATATCGTGGATCCTGCTCAAAGACCTGCTTTCATCTCATGGTGGGACTATGGCTTTTATGAAGTAGCAGTGGGCGGCCATCCAACCGTTGCAGATAACTTCCAGGATGGTATACCTACTGCGGCTAATTTCCATACTTCAACCAGTGAAAAGGAAGCAGTTGTAGTTTTTTCAATAAGATTGCTGGAAGGTGATGAATATTTCAATAATGGAGAGCTCTCAGAGAATGTTGTTGAAGTTTTAAGAAAGTATGCAGGGGAGAACAATACTGAAAAAATAGTAAAATGGTTGAAAAATCCTATGACTTCGCCATCATATGGCGATCCGATAGGTGCAGAGTACGATGAGGAAACCAGTAAAGATTATACAGTTGGGCAGCAGTATCCATGGAATGCGGGTTATCATGATATTGTAAAATTTTTAACTACTAATGAAACTGTTGATCTAAAAAACAACATCACGGGGATTGATCTTAGTGATGAAGAAATAACTTGTCTTTATCATGATCTTCAGGAAGCAACAGGTTTTAGCATTCGTTATTATGGTGTTGAAGGTTATGACAGACAGATTTTCAATATATTTGGATTCTTATCAGATAAAAGTATACTTTTGGTTGGTGCCCCTGAAGATGATTTTATTGAAATTTTGTTTAATGGTAAAATGTACTATCCAGGGACAGATGATGTTGAAAAGGAGTTTGTGAATGAGCCTTTGCAGACTTATTTAGATTTATCCGATGATGAAAAAAGAAGAACTATAGTTCAAAACACTCCTCAGAGATATAAAGATGCCTATTTTGAGACCATGTTTTATAAGACTTATATCGGTCCACCAAAGGAATTGGAGGATGGCAGCAAGGCAGAGTTCGACTATCAAGTACCATGTATTAATATGAAGCATTTTTATGCTGAATATATCTCGGATCTGTCTAAGTTTCCGTATTATAATACAGGTAAAGGCGCTGTTGTAATAGCCAAATATTATGAAGGCGCATATGTTAATGGAACAGTTACGTTTAATGGAGATCCTGTTAATGCCGAAGTAGCTGCTGTAAGTAACCTTACATATTATGGTGATTTAACAGTCCCAATTGATCATGATAAAGAAACTACAACAAATGGTAATTTTTCTCTAATTGTAGGTGCTGGTGCAAGACTTCAAATACGTAGAATTTACTCTGAAGAGATCCGCCCATTTGTAATGAAAAATGTGACTTTTAATGGAGAAACAGGCCCTGAAACAGCACCAATTACTGATGATGATGCAATGAGGAAAGGAACTAATTATGAGCGAATGTTAAATATATCTATTGAACCTGCTACGTTAGAGGGATATATTTATTTAGACAATGATGACGATGGAGCTTATAATAAGTCTGTTGATACACCACTAGAAAACGTCGATGTTTCAGTATATGACATAGCATATGCGTTAGATCCAGTTGCAACGGATATAACAGATGAATCTGGATTTTTCAATGTTTCTGACTTATTACCTGGTTACTATCTAACTAGAGCAGAACAAAACGGCTTTGTTTTAAGGGATCAGCTAGTCGAATTATTCGAGTTTGATAACTACCAGAATCTATCTCAAAGTAAGCATTCTGCTATTGAAGGTAAAGTTTTCTTTGAAGATGAAACTAATACGATAAGTGATGCATCTGTGAAACTTACCTATCTAAGAAAAGATCCTGCTGGAATTCTCCGGGAAGAAATATTTGTGGACTCCAAAACAACTGATGCTAACGGAGAGTTCGCTTTTCCAAAGATGTTGTTACCGGGAGAATATGAGTTGAATGTTACAAAAGAAGATAAATATAGAAAAGTTGAACAAATTACGCTGGCTGAGAATGAAACATTAACGCACGATATTTCGTTAGAATATACACCGGCAACCATAACTGGGTCTGCTACCTACAATGGAAATGCAGTGGGTGCTGTAGATATCAGCTTTAGCTCAGATGAATCTATTGAAAATAATACTGCTGTAGAACAAACAGTTACTAGTGGAGAAGATGGACTCTATGTCGTTGATCTTACACCTGGTAATTATAACGTAATTGTTGGAATGGAAGATGAAGAAATCTTAGTTTATTCCTTTTATGACAAATTAAATGTATCAGTTGGAGAGGTAAGTAAATCATATAATATTCCTTTGAGCAAGAATTCAGTAACTGTAAGCGGGTACACTTCATTTGAAGGTACAAATAAAGTTAATATTACAAACATTAAATTTGAACCTGATTATTCTGTTGAAAATAATACTGCTATATACAGTAAAACAGTACAATCAAATGAAATAGGTCATTACTCGCTGGAGCTTTCACCTGGATCTTATATTGTTACTGTAAATCATTCATTTAGTGAAAACAATCAAAACTATACTTATACATTTGATGGAACATTGACAATTGAGGAAAATGACATCGAATTGGGTATAACATATAATATTGCAATGGCAAAATCTGAAACAGAATAAATAACAATCATAAACTTTGAAATTTACTAACCAAATTTTATTTAATATTGTTTCAAATACTTTTTATTATGCTCAGCTTAGATGAAGGTAAAAAAGCAGTTACTTTTGCTAGAGATGTAATCGAACAATATGTAAAAAATAATTCAACTCCATCAACTGATTTAAAAGATGTTTTTACTGAAAAACAAGGAGCATTTGTTACAATTCACACATATCCCAGTCACGACTTACGAGGTTGTATAGGAATTCCACTACCATTAATGCCTTTAAAAGCTGCAATTATTGAAGGAGCAAAATCGGCAACAAGAGATCCACGGTTTCCTCCACTTGCTGAAAATGAACTCGATAACATACTCATAGAGGTCACGATTTTGACAAAACCCGAGCTTATCGAAGTAAATCAACCTCAAGATTATTTATCAAACATTGAGATAGGTCGAGATGGTCTTATAGTTGAACAGGGATTTTTTAAAGGTTTACTTTTACCTCAAGTTCCTGTAGAACAAGGTTGGAATAAGGAAGAATTTTTATCTCATACATGTATGAAGGCAGGGCTTATGCCAGATGCTTGGTTTGATAAAAATACAAAGATTTCAAAGTTTAGTGGCCAAATATTTACAGAGATAAAACCTAGAGGAGAAATCAAGGAGAAAAAATTAGATGAATCTGACAATTGAAGGAAAAGCATACGTTAACGGTACTTTTAATGATTGTTGCATTGGAATTAAAGATGGCAAAATATCTGATATTAAAAAGATATTGAAAGGTGATGAACATATTGATTTTGGTAACAAATTAATTATTCCAGCAGGGGTAGATCTTCATGTTCATTTCCGTGATCCTGGCATGACCCATAAGGAAGATTTTTCCACAGGATCTATAGCTGCTGCTTTTGGTGGTATCTCCTGTGTTTTTGATATGCCAAACACTATTCCTCAAACAACAAATGTACAAACATTAAACGATAAGATTGTATCTGCTGGTAAAAAATCGTACGTAGATTTCGGTGTTTATGCAGGGATTACAAATAGTAATTTGAACAATATTGAAAGTTTATCTAAAAATTGTAATGGTTTTAAGATATATCTTGGGAGTTCTACAAATTCATTGAAATTTAGTAAGGTAAATTTGAGAAACACCTTAAAAGAAATTTCCAAAACTGACAAACCTGTTTTGTTTCATGCTGAAGATGAAGAATTACTCATAAAGAATAAAGGTATTGAAAGTAACATTGTTGATCATTTACGTTTCCGGCCATCTGTTTGTGAGGAAACATCTATAAAAGATATTATTCAAGCATCACATAAGCTAAATTTAAAAGCCCACATCTGCCATCTTTCTTCAATCGAAGGTCTAGAGATTCTGAAAAAGCGGCCTAACAATATATCTTGCGGTGTTACACCGCATCATTCTCTTCTAAGCGTAGATAAAAAAATGGGATCTCAAACTTTCTATAAAGTTAACCCTCCAATTCGATCAAGTTTTGATAAAGAAGCTCTCTTTAATGCAGCGAAAAACGGCATCATTGATATGATAGAATCAGATCATGCCCCTCATACTAAAAATGAAAAAGATACAGAATTTAATGAGGCTCCATCAGGGCTCCCAGGTGTGGAAACAATGATTCCCTTGTTTTTGTGCTTAGCAAAAAATGAAGTGATTTCTTTTCAGAGAGTAATCTCCCTTCTATGTCAGCGACCTGCTGAGTTACTCAACATTCCTAAGGGTAAGATTGAAGTTGGCAGGGATGCAGATTTAATAGTTGTAGATTTAAAGAATGAAATTCGTATTAAATCAGATACTCTTCATTCTAAATGTGGTTGGACTCCGTTTGAAGATTGGTCTGCAATATTTCCATCACATGTTTTTGTTAGGGGGGAAAAGCTTATAGAAGAACATGAAATCCAGATGAGTCAAGGCTTCGGACAGTTTGTTGGAGTATAAGGGTATGTTTGCGACAATTCCTACATGGTTTTGGATTTTTATCTCATCGATGATTCCTTGGTGGGAATCACGTTATGCGATGGTATTTGCTCTTGATCATGGCATGCAATGGTGGCAGGCTTATCCTATTGCTGTTGCAGGTAATATGCTCCCTATTCCATTTATACTATTGTTTTTTAAATATATTGAAAAATTCCTTCGAAGATATAAGTTCTGGACGAATCTTATGGATAGATTATTTGCTCATACCCGTCGACGAGCTGATGCAAAAATCCGACGATATGAACACATCGGATTACTCGTGTTTGTCGCTATACCAGTTCCATTTACAGGTGCATGGACTGGTGCATTGATTGCATATCTTTTTGATCTACGTTTTTCCCGATCATTACTTACCATTTTCGTCGGGGTTTTGATCGCGGCTGGTATTATGACAATTATCACGTTACTTGGAATCGATATAATTATTATCTTCATCGGTGTTATTATCGCTGGTATTATTATGGCTATTATCACAATAGTTGGCATGTCAAGAATCAAAAAGTAAAAGGATGGTTTTTTGATAAGATGAATGAAGAATTAAAATTACTAGCACACAAAACCATAGATAGTGTATGTAGAAATATTAGAAAAGCTGCTTCTACTGAGTTCTACAAATTTGGTAGTAATACAGGTATTGGTGCCGATGGCACTGTAACAAAATATGTTGATAAGATAGCTGAGGATGCAGCCTTGCAATATCTTGAAAAATCTAAGCTAAAGGTTAATGTACTTAGTGAGGAAGCTGGTTTTCTAGATAGAGGTGCAAAGTACACTTTTGTTTTAGACCCTATTGATGGGACACGTAATGCATACAGAGGAATACCCTTTTATTCTGTTTCTATAGCCATTGGTAAATCAAAAATGAGTGATGTTGAATATGGGGTTGTTAAAAACATTCCAACCGGTGATGTTTTTACAGCTGAGAAGGGGCATGGGGCCTTTTTTAATAAAAACCAAATTGGTGTACCCAATGTTCCTTGTAAAGAACTTCTTTCATCGCTTGCCCTTGGTAAAAATTTTAATAAATTAACTTTGTCTCTTGCCAAGAAAGATAAGGTTCGTTCTCTTGGTTCTGCATCACTTGAAATGTGTATGGTTGCCCTTGGCGCACTTGATTTTTATGTTGTCGGCAAGGAGTACATCCGCGTGGTTGATATCGCTGCTTCTTCACTTATTTTGAGAGAAGCCGGAGGCATTGTGACGAACATTTTTGGTGAAGAACTTGACATTCCTTTTACTTTAGACGAGAGAACCAGCGTTGTTGCAGCTTGTAGTGAAGAATTAATTAAAAAAATTATTTCTTAAACTATTTTTTTCTTTAAAATACAATTTAACGTAATGTACATATAGGGAGACTGGAAAAAGCGGAATCGGATGGGATGATACCCCCAGTTAGGTTTCTCCAGACCTCCCCAATTCTATAACAACTATTTGTTTAAAAATGCTACCGTTTTTCTGAAAATTCTTTTAATGTTTTTTGATAGTCATCAGGCAAAATAACCCGTCTTTCAACCTCTTGCCATTCTAAACCATAATCGGATAATAATTTCTTTACCATGTCAGGAATACGAGGTGCACATAGAATCCCACGTACATTTGCTTCATCTACATCTCGTTTAACATCATTTACATACATCCTAAGTTGTTGTACAGCACTAATATTTGCAAGACTGCGTTTCACTTCAATAACTACAGGCGTATGATTAATGTCATAGCCAAAAAGGTCAATCGTTCCTGATTTGACGTGTTTTTCTCGTTTACTAATGCGCAATCCTTCTTCTAACATATCTGGATTGCTAATAATCTCATTGACAACATCGGTTTCCATACCTGATATTATTAGCTTTGCTTTATCATGAAGCGAAGTAGCTGTTACGAGTCTGAGACCACGGAACGTTATTTTCATTTTTTCAGGTGGATTTGTATGATGAGATCTAAGGATTAGATGATCCTCTTTAACACTGAAATTTGTTTTACTTCCAGTTGGTTGCCAGTTTACTGGTTCACGCATAACAGGCTGATGAACCAAAACAGCTCCATCTTGTTTAATCATAATTACCCGTTCTCCCCAGTCTAGAAAAGATCGTGCTCTTCCACGATAATTAATCATGCAGTCTCCAATTAATAAAAGAAGAGTTTTATCTGCCTTGGACTGATGATGTTTTTCAATAAATTTTAATGCATCTGATACGGTAGGATTAAGGATATCGTGAGTCAGAATTAATTTCCCCTTTATCCTTAATGACTTTTATCATAATTCTTTGTTTTGGTTTTAACATAAATGTTTTATATAGTAGAGATTTATTGCGGGTCGAATGTCAATTGCTGAAAATATCGCTAAGATGAGCAATAAGAAAAAACTACATTTCTCATTGCTTGATCCAGATAAACAGAAACCAGAAGAGGCTGCTTCTATTGCAAAAACAGCTGAAGAAGCTGGTAGTAGCGCTATAATGGTTGGGGGATCTACCCTTGTTTCACAGGAACAAGTTGATGAAACTGTGAAAGCAATTAAATCCCACTCTAAATTACCTGTTATATTATTCCCATCTGGTGCTCAATTCTTGAGTAAACATGCTGACGCAGTATTTTTTATGAGCCTGCTTAATTCTCGTAATTTAGATTATGTGATCCGGGAGCACGTCAGAGGAGCACCTTTCGTCAAACATTCAGGAATTGAACCAGTTTCAATGGGCTATGTCATTGTAGAACCGGGTATGACTGCTGGTAAAGTCGGTGAAGTGGATTTAATTAAGAAAGATGATATTGAAACTGCAGTTGGTTATGCTCTTGCTGCCCAGTATTTGGGCATGGATTTATTTTATCTCGAAGCAGGTTCAGGATCACCAGAGCCTGTTCCAAATGAGATGATTGCGGCAGTAAAAAAAAGCATTAGTATACCTCTTGTAGTAGGTGGTGGTATAAGAGATGCTAAAACTGCCAGAGAAAAAGCAAAGGCAGGTGCCGATGTTGTTGTCACTGGTACCAAATTAGAGAAAGAGAAAAATTTGAAAGAAGCTTTAAGTAAAATAATAAAATCTATTGAGGAATAAATCTCCATGAAAGTTTTACTGAGCATTGGGGGGGCATCTGGTAGTATTTATGGTATTAGATTACTTGAGGAATTACTTAAATCTAAAGTTGAAGTACATCTAGTAGTATCAGATGGCGCGAAAAAAATATTGGAACATGAAACTAATTACAAATACGAGAATCTTAAGAAAAAAGCAAGTTTTTGTTATGATAATGATGATATGTTCGCAGGTCCAGCGAGTGGTAGCTTTCAGCTGGATGCCATGGTCGTTGCACCGTGTAGTATGAAAACACTCTCTGCTATTGCAAACGGCTATGGTGATACACTTACATCTCGTGCCGCAAGTTGTTGTCTTAAAGAAGGACGAAAACTTATTCTTGTTATACGCGAAACTCCATTAGATTTGCCTGGAATTAAAAATATGCTATCTGCGAAACAAGCAGGGGCAACTATCCTTCCTGCTATGCCAGGATTTTATCATAAACCAAAGAAAATCGATGATCTAGTTGATTTTATTGTTGGAAAGATTTTGGACCAACTTGGAATTAAGCATTCGCTTTTTAAAAGATGGGGTAAATAACAATTAGGAAGAAAAAATGAAAAGTTATTTCAAACTAATTAGGCCATACGGGATGCTTTTTTTAGGTTTTACACCTGTTTTTGGAGCTATTGCCAATGGTGCATTCGCTCTTTCACATTTAACGTTGTTACTGGTAATAGGTCTTTTGGCTCATATATTTACATTCGTTCAGAATGATTATTATGATATTGAGATAGATAGTAAATCAAAATATGTATCAGATCGCCCTCTTGTTACAAGTGGTATTACTAAAAGAGTAGCCTTTGTCATATTTTTTTCTTCTTTTCTCCTATCTTTGATGATTGCTATTATATTCTTTTTTTCAGTTTATTCCTTTTTAGTGTTGTTACTATCGTTTTTATTTATCACTTTATACAACAAGTATAGTAAACGCTTTTTTGCTATGGAATATATATTAGGTGCAGGGGTTTTTACCTACGGGCTTTTTGGTGCATTAACTGTTTCTAATTATGTGTCGTACCTTGTTTTAATAATTTCAGCCGTTGGATTCATGCAGTGGTTGTTCAGTGTTGGTATATCTGCTAATTTAAAGGATGTTGAATTTGATACCAAGCAGGGTATTAGAACAACGCCTACTATGTTTGGAGTAAAAGTAATTGGTAAAAGAGTATTGATACCGGTTTCTTTCTGGATTTATGCCTTCGGTGTAAAGATAATTCACATTTTGATAGTTTCTTTACCTTTTCTCTTAGGATACACCTCAATATTTGTTTATGATCTTCCAATCCCAGGTATTTGTTTTCTAATAATATCAATATTATTGCTTTATTTGACTCTAAAGATACTGTCGACACCTATGATCAAAAGAGATAAAATGCTGATTTATGAAGGATTACAAGAAGGTTTTGCTCTTCTTTTATTACCTATTGCCTTGATGAGTTACATAATAGAAAACACAGGAATATTTCCAATAGTGTTGCTGATCATGCTACTTATACTATGGCCTCTATTTTGGTTTAGAATCCTTTACGGAAAAAGAATGATCCCTTTAGAATAAATCTCTAATGGCAAAATCCTATTTTATACTAAACAGATCCTTAAAACTCACATATAAATAGCGTCTTATCAGCTTCCACCTGTAATCATGGATACTTAATGATCCATGTAATATGCTCACCGCAATATCTGCAAGTTTTTCGTCTTTACTAACAAGTCTAATAAATTTGTCGGTTTCCTTTCTTAAACCTTTAGTTGCACGTAGAAGTAACTTTATATCTCTTCCGAAATCCTTTTTCCAGTTTTTCTGATATTTCGATAGAAATTTTTCACTGGTATCCTCGCTTTCCAACGACTCGCTTATAATGTTTGCAGCGATTTCACCAGAGGACATGGCATAATAAATACCTTCGCCGCTAAGTGGGTTTATAACTCCAGCAGCGTCACCAACTAGAATAACTCTATCACTGTAGGTTTTTTCTAGTGGGGCAAGAGGTAGCGTACCACCTTTGCATTGCCCTATCTTAAGTTTCTCAGGTATAACTCTAGTTTTCTTTAGAACATTGAAATAATCCTTGTATATGTTCAATAAATTTATCTTAGTTTTTGACATGTCCGTATCTGAGGATAGCTTTACAACACCTATGTTTAAATGTTGTTTTTTTGGGAAAACCCAACCATACCCAGGGATATTTTGGAATTTTATATGAGTATGACACATTCTTTCCTTGCCGAAGAATTTGTCAATAATTTCCTCATCTACTTCATATTCTTGAAATACACACAACCCAATCTCTCTCTTTGTAGGTGCTAGCCCCATTTTCTTTGCAACAGCACTCCGGATGCCATCAGCACCGACAACTATTTCAGATTCTATCTCTGTCTTATCATCTAATATAACCTTTGCTTTATCTTTTGATATTTTGATATCTTCAACAGTTTTCCCATCAATAAAATCCGCTCCGCTATCAACAGCAAGTTGGACTAATCCATAATCAAATTTTTTTCTAACAACCATTGCACCAAGAGGTTCCTTTTTTTGTACCATTGCCTTATATTTTAATGAAGAAGAATATGCAATACCACCATAGGTATAAGATTCAACCAAACCCTTATCTTCCACATATTTAAATCTGTTCAAAACTCGATAGGGCAGACCACCACCACATGGTTTATCACGTGGGAATTTATTTTTGTCGATTAGGAGAACCTTTACTCCTTTCTCCGAAAGAAATTTTGCTGTAGTTGAACCTGCGGGTCCAGAGCCAACAACAACTACATCATAGTTTATAATTAAGACCTCCCTACTGCTTCATATATATCATATAAATGATAAAATGGTTTCTACCATTCCCTTTTTTGAGTTTTTTGTAGAAAAGTATGTAGAGAGAGGTTATTTTTCACATATTTTTACAAAATTTCTAAAGATTTGTTCACCAAACTCAGTGTGTTCAACTTCAGGATGGAACTGTACTCCATAAAATGGTTTTTTTCTATGTTTCATTGCCTGATTTTTACAATTTTCACTTTCAGCAAGCAACTCAAAATCATCAGGTAATTTTGATACTTCATCATTATGAGAAAGCCACACGATAGATTTCTCAGGAACTCCATCAAATAATGCATCTTGTTTAAGGATTGTAAGCTCAATTTTACCAAATTCAGGTATCTTAGATGGCGCAACTTCTCCACCGAAAAATCGCCCCATAAATTGGTGACCTGCACAAATTCCTAGGATAGGAAACTTTGCTTTTTCAAAATATTCTCCAGAGTTTCCTAGATCATCTTCTAAAGCGATTCTAGGTGCTCCACCTGATAGAACCAAGCCATCGATACCCTCTTTAACAAGTTCATCAAAAGAAGTAGTGTTAGGAACTATCTTAGTATCAACCTCAAGGTCTCTAAGTGTTCTCCATTCTCTATGAGTCCATTGGCCACCATTGTCAACGACGTAGATTTTCACCATATTATTCCCACTCTACAGTACTTGGAGGTTTATTAGTTACGTCATAAACAACTCGATTAACTTTATCTTTCATAGTATTTGTAATTCTAGTTGAAATTCTATCAACTACTTCATTTGGAATTTTACTAAATGCACATGTCATTGCATCAATGCTATGAACTGCTCGAACAGCTATTACATATCCATAGGCCCTTCTATCTCCATGTACCCCCACTGATTTAACTGGTATAAGAACTGCAAAATACTGCCAGGGCATTTCCATAAGTCCTTTTTCTACAGCAGATTCTATTTCTTTTTCAACAATGTCACATGCTTCCCTAACAATTTCTGTACGCTCTGGTGTTGCCTCACCAATTATCCTGATTGCAAGCCCCGGCCCAGGAAAAGGTTGCCGTTCTGCAACAGGTAACTTTAGAATTCTTGCAACCTTTCGGACTTCATCTTTGTAAAGATCACGTAAAGGTTCAACAAGTTTCAACTTCATTTTTTCAGGTAGACCACCAACGTTATGATGAGATTTTATAGTGTCTCTGAGTTGGCCGCCAGATTCAATCCAATCAGGTGCAATAGTTCCTTGTACTAAATACTCGACTTTCTCTTTCTCAGCTACTTTTTCAAAAACTCTGATAAATTTTTCACCAATGATTTTACGTTTTTCCTCTGGATCTTCGACACCTTTAAGGGCAGAATAAAATTCTTTACTTGCATCTATAAAATGATGATTAAGCCCCATCTTTTCCATTAATTTTTTAACATTTTTTGGTTCATCTTTTCGCATATAACCTGTGTCAACATGAACTGCAACGAGTTGTTTTCCGATTGCTTTATTTACGAGGGCTGCACAAACGGTACTGTCAACCCCTCCAGAAAACGCAATTAACGCTTTACCAGTAATTCCCTCTTTTAATTTTGTTACGGTTTCTTCAATAAATTTTTCGCCTTTAAACATATTTTTCCACTATTTTGAAAGAACCTTTTCTTTCATTTTCTTCCTATGATTTTCTAACTCTTTTGTTAATTTTTTATCTTTTATAGCAAGTATTTCTATTGCAAGAAGAGCAGCATTGTCTCCTCTGTCTAGACCTACTGCACCAACGGGTATTCCCGGTGGCATTTGAATAATTGATAGTATTGCATCAAGATTTACCTTTCCACTTACAGGAATTCCTATTACAGGTTTTGTGGTATGCGCAGCTATACTTCCAGGTAAAGCTGCAGAAAGGCCTGCGATGCCAATAAAAACATCTGCATCACTTTTTTCAACAAGATTTTTCAAATGATCAGGAGTTCTATGGGCAGATGCAACTTTAATATCATAATCTACACTAAATTCTTTTAATATTTTTTCTGCTTTTTCTGCAACTGGCATATCTGATTTGGATCCAAGTATTATCTGGATTTTCATACTTATCAAAGCTGGGAATAGACATATATTAGTTAATAGTTTCGACATTGAACCCCAGTTTACCGCTTAAGGTCTTTATTAATGCTTCTGATCTTTTTTGATAGATACCATTTTGCATAGGGGTACATAACACGAGAAAGTAGAGAGGGGTTACATCTTTCATATAGTAGATTTATCCATGTATCAAGATTCTTTTTCGCTTGTTTAAAGGTATAGCCATATGCAATATCTCTGTACTTTTCAGCATAATACCTATTTACCACAGAGGTTTTGAGTTTATCCGATAGATTTTTTTTGATAAGTCTCTTGTAATTTTTATTTTCTATGATGCTTTTTGCCGCAAGATAGCCCGAAGTTATGGCATAACGCATTCCAAAACCCCAAAGCATATCTTGATAACCAGCCGCTTCTCCAGTGTAAATCTTTCCATTTTCAACATACCTTGGATTGAGCAAAAAACAACCTATGCCGCCGACCTGTTTTTTATTTTTTATATTGATATCGGCAAGCCTAGTTAAAATTTCATAAGTTTTTTGAAAATATTTATTTACATTATTGCCAGCAACTAAAACATTTACACTGCATATACAGCCGTAACCATTCGATATCAGCAAGTAAGAATAACCGCCAGTTGATGCTTCTAAATTTAAAAGTGCAATTGCAATATCATCTGATTCTGATTCAAAACTTATGCCTTTCACCATACCAATAGCTTTTTTAATAGAGGGCCCAGTTGATATAATGTCCATATTCTCTTTATTTTCTTTAGTATTGAAATGTATATTTACCCCAAGATCTAGAGCTTGATTTTTTAGACCTTGGTCAAGGCTATTCTCAATGGCCCCTCTCTTTACAATATAAAACATAGGTTTCTTCAAGGTGTTTTTTAATAGTTCATCCCCATCTGAAATACAAACCGTTTTGAAAGGGGTGTACTTAAAATTTGTTTTAATATTCATTGATTCGAACTCTTCTATTACATCAGTTGTTGATGACCAATTTTCAATTCCCTCTAAATCACCCAGAAATCGTTTACCGCAATCACTTCTTTTTTCAAAAACATCTACATTGTAACCTGCCTTTGCAAGATTTATAGCAGCAGTAAGCCCTGATAAGCCTCCCCCAAGAATCTTAATGTTCCTCATTTTACTACATGATTAGTTGTCTTTAGATATTTAAAATTTATTTAGAAAAGCCGTTTTGTCACCTGTTTTTATCACTAATTTTAGCATTTAGTAATAACACATTTTACTTTGGCGCAAACTAATTATATGAGATTATTATGTTCAGAACAAAATAACAATTGGAATAAAAATGAAACTTGTCATCTGCGAAAAAAACATTGCTGCAAGGAGAATCGCGTACATTTTATCTGGAGGAAAAACAAAAAGTACAAGACTTGGAAAAACTCCAGTTTATGAGTTTACAAAAGATGGTGAAACTTGGAAAGTTGTAGGACTTCGCGGTCATATTATTAATCTCGATTTTCCTGCTGATTTTAACCAATGGAACAAAGTATCCCCCATTGAACTAATTGAAGTAGCACCGTGCAAAAAAGTCACTGAGAAAAGCATCGCAGCTTCATTAAAGTCACTTGTAGATAAAAACCCTTTTTTAATTGTTGCAACTGATTATGATAGAGAAGGAGAATTAATCGGCGTTGAAGTCATTGATTTTCTAAAAGATTATAAAAAAGATATTAACCAAGTTAAAAGAGCGAAATTTAGTGCAATAACAAACTATGAAATTAAATCTGCTTTTGATAAATTGGTAGAAGTTGATTACAATCTATCAAGCGCTGGTGAATCACGTCAAGTTATTGATCTTATATGGGGAGCTGTTTTAACACGATTTATTTCACTAACTTCTCATAGGCTTGGAAAAGAATTTCTTTCTATCGGAAGAGTACAGTCACCAACACTTGCACTCCTTGTAGAACGAGAAAAAGAAATAAGAAACTTTAAGCCAAAAACATTTTGGAAAATTATTGCTACATTGAAAAAAGAAAAACCTTTTGATGCAACACACTGTGAGGGGCAGTTTTGGGATGAAAAACAAGTTAAGGAAATTTTTAATAAAATTAAAAATTGTAAAGAAGCTACAATAAAAAAAGTTGACAAAACAATTTTAAAAGAGCTGCCACCATCGCCGTTTAATACAACTACTTTTTTAGAATCTGCTTCTCACCTAGGTCTTTCTGCAGCAGCGGCTATGAATACAGCTGAGGAATTGTATATGTCTGGTCTTATTTCATATCCTAGAACAGATAACACTGTATATCCGCCTTCACTAAACATTAAGGGTATTTTACAAAAACTGTCGAACTCTCAGTTTTCAAAAGAAGCAGAAGAGGTTATGAAAAACGGTAGAGATCGCCCTACACGCGGTAAAAAATATGCCACTGATCACCCGCCGATTCACCCAGTTGGAGTGCCAATGGGCAGAGTGTTGACGACTTTTCAAAAAAAGGTTTATGAACTTGTCTGCAGAAGATTTTTAGCAACTCTTGCAAAAGATGCAATATCAGAAACTGTTGAAGTGTCTATTGATATTTCTAAAGAAGAGTTCACAGCTAGCGGTTATCGGCTCATTGAACCAAATTGGAGAGCTATTTATACGTATTTTAAGGAAAAAAGAAAACCTCTCCCAGAGATCATTGAAGGAGAGAGAATAGAAGTTGTTAAAATTAAATTAAAAGAAGACCAAACTAAACCTCCACTGAGGTATACGCAGGGGTCTCTCATTGCTAAAATGGAACAGCTTTCTCTTGGTACAAAATCAACTCGTCATGAGATTATTAACAAGCTGTACTCTCGGAGATATATCACTTTATCCCCATTAGCTCCAACACCTACAGCCATTGCAGTAGTTGATGCATTAGGGGATTATGATGTTGTTAAACCAAAGATGACTGCTAAACTTGAGGAAGATATGGATGCGATATCAGAGGGTAAAAAAACTTTAGAGGAAACTGTAAACGAGTCTAGACAAATGCTTACAAATGTAATGAATGCTTTGGAAAAAGATAAGGAAAAAATTAAAATAAGCATTAAAAACGCTGAAAGGGAGCAAAATACAGTTGGGAAATGCCCTAAATGTGGAAAACCTATGGTAATAAGAACTTCGAAGAAGAAAAAACGATTTGTTGGATGTACTGGTTTTCCTGAATGTAAAAACACTTATTCTCTTCCACAGCAAGGAGGGATTATTGCAACTGGGGAGGTATGTAAGGAATGTGGTGCTCCTGTTGTGAAAGTCAAATCGAGAGGTAAAAGAGCTTGGGAACTTTGTTTAAATTCTGAGTGTACTGCCAAAAAACCTACCAAAAAGAAATAAAATTTTTGATAATTGGTATACAATAAACTATTTATATTAGTATAATTAATATTATTTTAGGATATTAATAGGTGTGGTTCATGAAACATAAACAATCAAAAAGCATAATTTTTGCTTTTTCAATGATAGCATTACTTATCCTAAGTTCGATTGGATCATTTGGAACTCCCACTAGTATGGCTGATAAAGAGGATACAGTTCAAAAAACAAATTACAAGGAAAAAGGTGCAGTAGCTCACATTAAAATCAAATCCTCATCTGTAACAACCTTATCTATTGTTTCAGAAAGTAACGAAGTTCCCACTCTAAGCACATCTGATTTCAACATATCTGAGAACATTTTAGTTGCAGGAGAGGATGGAAATGAATCATATCCTTCCGTTTTAGTGAGCGGAAGCAATGCACTTGTTGCGTATGAAGACGATAGTGATCCATATATTTACTTGAGAAAATCAGGTGATTATGGGCGAAGTTGGTCTGGAGCAAATAAATTTGCAGCAGAAGATAAACATGGTACAGAACTATCTGTAAACTCTCCAGCCCTTTGTATTCGTCCAATGAGTAAACATGCGTATGGCGTCTTTTTTTCATTGATGAAAGATTCTGTAATAAACTCTGGAATTCATGGAATTTTTGGTATACCTGATATATCCGACTTCAGTGGCATAACTTATAGTTGTTGGAATTTTTCAGAACACGGTGGCTTTTGGTTTTCACACCCAGATATTGTTTACCATTATAGACCAGGGGCGCCATGGATAACTAGTTTTATTGGAACTACTAACTATACAGATGAGCATGGTGTAGGTGCAGCTAATGACACCTTATTTTTTGGTTTTCTTAATGTATCCGATCCAGGACAACTGTGGATTCAATGGGATCCTGAAATAGAAAATTGTAGTAATTTATCTCTTACAACGGATAACGCTTCAAAAACTTTATTTGGCATATGTGAAATAGAAAACGGCTCAAATCAAGATCTTCTATTTTTTACAGGATTTCATGAGATATATGGTGTAGGTAATTTTTCTATAAATCTATCATACCAAAGATTCATTGGGTCAGCAGACCTTAGGCATCCAAAAATATTTTTTGATGAGGACCAAATTTATATAGTGGCTGAGAGAGATTCCCAGGAAATTATTCTATTTAATTCCTCTGATTATGGTGAAAATTGGATAATGAATAACGTTACATCTGATATTTTGCCACCTGGTTCAAATCCAAAATTCCCGATGCTCAATACAAATGAATCCCACTTATTTTGTGTTTATACAGAATCAGGAAACTTATCTATTACAAGTTCTAATTTAACTGAATTAAATTGGAGTGACCCAGTGCAACTCAATAGTGTAAATGGTTCAGTTGTAGAGGGATATCATTACAGTGACATGCCTGATGCGGATCATGTTTTATGGACTGACAACAGAAATGGAAACAATGACATTTATGCCGTTGTATTGGCTATTCCAGACATAGATTTAATGATTATTCCTGATAGTGTTAAGCTTGCAAGGGATAAAACATTTTGGTTTTTTGAGACACATAATTGGATTGAGTTCACTGTATTAAACAATGGCAGTATGCCCATAGAAAATAAAAAGATACCAATTGTAATAGAATATATATGCGCTAATGGTGATCCAAAACCAACGGAGCATCCCGAGTTTATAAGATATTTGTATTGTAACGATGAACTACCGTTTAGAACTCCTCTATTTAGAATAGCCGTAGTAGAGTTTTTTAATGCTCTATTTGATTTTATAGGAATACAATATATTAATATAACAATAGATCCCAGTAACACTATAGGCGATATCAATCTTTCTAACAATGTCCATACATTAGAACCTGTTACTTATGGAGAAATATTCCCAGTAATAGGAAGGATATTTGGTGGCTCCTAGCTTAATTATTAAGTCACTTAGCTAGTAAAATACTCTTTGATTTCTTCATAATTTTTTCTTCTGTTATATAGCCAGTTACATATTTTGCAGGTGTAACATCAAATACAGGATTCTTTACCTTTGTCCAATCTGGCATAATCATTTTGCCATTAATTTTTGAAAGTTCTTCTCTCCCTCGTTCTTCTATTACTATTTGATTACCATCTTCAATGGTTTTATCAAAAGTGCTAATAGGTGCTGCAACATAAAATGGTATACCATTTTCTTTTGCAATCGCTGCCTTTTCATATGTTCCAATTTTATTAGCAAAATCACCGTTTTTAGCAATTCTATCTGCACCAGTAATTACCATATCAATCTCACCAGATTTCATAAAATGCCCTGCTGCATTATCTGCAATAACAACATGAGGTATACCTTCTTGTTTAAGCTCCCAAGCTGTGAGAAGCCCCTGTAAACGAGGACGAGTTTCATCGATGTAAATAAAAAACTTTTTACCTTTTTTTTGAGCTACTCTGAATGGTGCCAATGCTGTTCCATAGTCAACTGTTGCAAGTGCACCAGCATTACAATGTGTAAGAATCTTCATCCCATCTTTGATTAGTCTCTCTCCGTTTTCTCCTATCCTACGGCATCTATCGATTATATCTTCCACATAGTCATCTGCTGCATCTAGTGCATCTTCACCATTTTTTATTTTATCAATCATGTAATCAATTGCGTAGAATAGATCATAAGCGGTAGGACGTGTTTTACGAAGTTTTTTTGCAGTTTTTTCCAGATCGCCCGTTCCTAAAACCATCCCATATGCAGCTGCTGCTCCAATAGAGGGGGCACCACGAACAACCATATCCTTTATAGCAAATGCAACATCATCAACATTTTTTGCAGTAAAAATCTCAAATTTATATGGAAGTTTTCTTTGATCAATGAATTTGATAACATTATCTTCAAACCATAAAGCTCTACGATCTTTTCCTTCGATTTTCATTTTAACTCCTCGTATGTTTTTATAATAAGATCTTCAGCTTCTTTTACTGTATTTGCAACAAATAATACTCCTTGGTTTTTTATTACTAACTTTTTACTATCTCTTAGAATCTTTAAAACTTCCTTTGCTTGCTCGAGTGTACCCGGCGGATATTCTTTTTTGGTTCTAGGTATCTTATTTCCAAATTTTTCAACTATGTTTTCACCATTGATTTGTATTGCAGTATTAACATCGTTTCTTGCATGATGTACCATCCAATGAACTGGCGTTTCAACTTTTGGTTCAATTGGTCCAAGAATCAGCATAATCTTTTTTATTGGATCGTAGTCAGCAATTTCTAAAAGCTCTTCTCTTTTTATATTTCCAAAATCTTTAACATTTCCATTAATTAATATTCTCTTTCCATAACTAAAACTAATGGTTGCCGTGGCGTTTTCTAATACTCCCAGATCTTTTAGTTTTTTACTAATTTTAATAAATTCTGTTATAAGTGGACAATTAGTTTCTTCCTTTGAAACATAAAACGTTTGAACCCCAGGCATTATAATTTTTTTATTTGAGTTCATATCTGACCTATACATTGTATCTCTTTATTTTATCTTCTATCATTTTTTAAACATTACATCTACATGCCTTATTCAAAAAACTCTAAAAATTAATTATTGGCGGGTAAATAAATATATTTCTTTAAATAGAAAAATATTTTTATAGGGAAAATTGTTCAGGAATGTAATAAAATGATGGGAATGCACGCGAAAATTATTTAATTTGTAGAAAGGAGTTTATTGAAATTAGGAGGTAAAAATGACCGAAATAACGAATGCTGAAATATTTGAAAATGTTGTGCAGGGTCTTTATACCGTTGGGGGTAGGAGAACTTCACAAAACTTTGCAGTTGCAGTTTTAGATGCCATAATTAAAACACTTGAAGAGAAATATGACTTTTTAAAGTACATTAGATTAGATACTAAAGGCGGTTCAGAAAATATTATTCATATTTCTTCTGAAATAAATTCTATTCATCCAGTTAGAGTAGGTAAAGCTGTTGAGACTATTGTTCAGATAGTTTATATGGATCTTAAAGAGAAAGCTGGTCTATATTTCATTAGGGAGCTACAAAAAAATGCTGGTGATACAGTTATTTCGGCACTCAAAGACACCGGTGTAGATTTAGAACTTCTCCAGATACAGCAACATTTTATTTATAGGCAACGCAGCAGGATAAAAGCCAAGGCTGCTGCTACTGGTAAAAGTGAGGAAGAAATAAGACAGGAAGAAAAAAGCATGTTAGATTATTCATGGGATAGTGTATCTTCTTGGAATTATGATCCCAATAGCAATGTTTGTATTATTTATGGTAAAGATGGTAAACAATTAGACGAATTAAATTTAAAGGAGATTATAAAAGGATATATAAGTGATTTAACTGGGGATGGGGTGGTTGAACCGCCTACTGATTACGAGAGAAAAGAAGAAAAGGGTTTGAAGTTGAGTTAAATATTGAAAAGATAAAATGCCTGAATTAAAAAACTCCGATATCATTAAGGGTGTACTAAGAGCGCTCTATGTCGTAGCGGGTAGAAGAACTACTCAAAATTTTGCAGTTGCAGTTATAGGAGCTATAACTAGAACACTTGAACAGAGATATGCTTTTCTTAAGCATGTTAATATACTTAGTGAGAGAGGCTCAGACGATATTGTTGTTATTGATTCTGATTTAAATTCTGTTGATGCGATTAGAGTGGGTAAAGCTGTTGAGGCTATAGTCCAAGTAGTTTATATGGATCTTAAAGAGAAAGCTGGTCTATATTTCATTAGGGAGCTAAAAAGAAATGCTGGTGATGCAGTTATTTCAAGTCTTAGAGACGTTGGCGTTGATTTAGAACTTCTACAGTTACAGCAGCATTATTTATACAGGCGAGGAGAAAGAGCGAAGAAAACCGGTGATAAAGGGAAGGCTGGGAAACAACCGGCACTAGATAATGTTAGTCTATTAGGTTATTCATGGAAAAATGTCTCCTCTTGGAACTTTGACTCAGAAAAAAAGGTTTGTGTTATTTATGGTAAAGATGGTAAAAAATTAGACGAGTTAAATTTAGATTCAATTGTAAGGAAGTATATTGGTAACTTAACGGAGGACGGTGTTATTGAAACACCAACTGATTTTACAGGAGATGACGGTGGAAAAAAGATTGAGCTTAGTGATAAAGAGCTTGGACTTTTGAGAATGTTACATGATAGAGATGTCGATGTTGAGACTGCGATTAATATACTTCACGTTTCCCATGAGGATTTAGAATACATGATACGAAGATTACTAAAGCTTGAAATGTTGCAATATATTTCATCTGATGAAGTGGAGTTGACAGAGATAGGAATAGCTTATATGAAAGCAAAAGAGAAGATGAAGGTAACTGCCAATCAATAGGGAGTTTTGTTACTTTCTTTTTCTAAAATAATGTACGCCGAGGGGGAGATTTGAACTCCCGCGGGGAAAAATCCCCACGAGCTCTCCAGGCTCGCGCAGTCCCGGGCTGTGCCACCTCGGCAAAAACAAGTCCAGTAAACAAGGTCTTCTTTTAAGATTTTTTCCAGATAGCAGGATATGTACCTTTGTTCATCAATACTCTTTCAAGATCAGCACAAACACCTTTATCTTTCTGAATGATTTCTTCTGTAGTCATCGAAGTTTTTACTAAAGCAACTCCTTCACCTTTTAATGTCAAAACAGCAGCTAAATCACCCTTTTTAATATCTGAATCTACCTCTACCACTCCAGGGACAGCAAGTCTCGCTCCGTGACATATTGCATCTACGGCAGAATCACGTATAACAATTTTAGGCAGGTGATCTAACAATCTTTCCATTGGAAGGATCATAGAACAAATTTCCTTTTCATTCTTATCTTCTTTCCAAAAAGTATATGCATCTTTTATATCTTGTAAAATAATAGAATCTTCTTCAACTAAACGTCCCACCTTAGTACGCCTGAGTTCTGCAAGATGAGCACCACATTTTAGTTTTTTACCAATATCAACACACAAAGTTCGTACGTAAGTTCCTGATTCACAACCAACGCGAAACAATACATCTCTATCTTTAATTTGAATGACGTCGAAATAATAGATTTGCCTTTTCCTCTTAACTCTTTTAACTGCAGATCTAACTGGAGGAACTTGAGTTATTTCTCCAATAAAACTTTTACATACTTCTAAAATTCTTTTTTTATCAACATTTTTATGAAGTTTCATCACACCAATATATTCTTTATCCGCAGACAAAAGCACTTGTAAAGCTCGTGTAGCATCACCAATAGCAATAGGCAAAACACCTGTTGCGTTAGGGTCCAGAGTGCCACCATGACCAACTTTGTCTAATTCAAGTATCTTTTTTAGCCACGCATCAACTTGATGTGAGGTAGGTCCACCAGGTTTATCTAGATTAATAATTCCATTATTAAGAAGCTCTCTAACACTATATTCGTTTGGTGGCTTACCATAATTCGAATTAGTTTTTACCTGAACTTTGATAAGGCGTTTACGTTTTTTATCTACCATTTTAATGCAATAGAATAAAACGCCAATATAAAAAGTGTTTATCTGTCAAGTTTTTCAATAATAATATTTACTATTTCTTCAGGTGTTTTATCTCCAGAATCAATAACAACATCATAGATAGAAGTATCTTTAAGATCGATATTGTAATAAGTCTTGTAACGCAAAACCTCGCTTTTCTCTCTTTCTAATATCTCTTTTTTCCTTTTTTCTATACTACCTTTCTCACGTTTAACGATACGCTGCGCTCTTGTTTCCAAATCAGCAATCACTGCTACTTTGAAAGCAGGTATATTATTAAGATGAGCAAGCCATCCTGCTAGTCTTCCTTCTAAAATAACATCTCCATCCCGTAGTATTTCAAGCTGCCGGGCATCTAGTTCTTTGTCAATTTCACTGTTTCCTTCACAATATTTTCCAAATTCTTCAAGAGACATATTATATTTCTCTGCCAATTCTCTAAAAATCATACCTGAATATACATATTTAATTCTAAGTTTATCTTCTAAAAGTTTGGCAACCGTTGATTTTCCGCTTCCAGGATTCCCGCTTACTGTAATTGTCACCATGATTCCAATTATCTATATCTAACAGAAGATGGTCTTATTTTTCCTTTTAAGTTTTTCCACCAGTCAGTCCAACTGAGATATTTTAGACCCTGTCTTAGTACCTGTCCTATCGCTATAGAAAATACCAGATAAAGCCATAGCCATGCTTGCATTAAAAATGGTTTACTAAATAATGAAACTTGATTAGCCCATGGCACGGTTAAGTAATAATGTGGTACTCCTGTAAGAAAAGCTCTAAGCCAGATGAAAATTGGCCAAATTAAAATAATCAAAAAGATCATAGGCTTCATCATACCACCAGAAGCCTCAGTCTGTTTCCTCATGATTTCAGGCTGCATTTTCATAAGCTTGTTCACTCTATTTGTATTTCCTTCTCTACGTGCTTTTGAAAGTTCCTTTTGAAATGCTCTAGATATTTCTTGTGATTCCCCCATCTTTTTCCAATTCGTAAAAAAGTTTGTTAATAAAGAAGAAAAAAGTACTACAATTATCCCTGCAAAAAACAATGTTAATACAGGATACTGTCCATTAAAGCCTATAAGGGGCCATAAAATAAAGTGCAAATAATTTGCAATAATCGGAGCCAAAGTAGGCATTATAAAAAACATTAACATCAAAAGAATCATCAGCATTAGGAGATTACTTCCTTGTGCTTTGTTGTCTAATTTTCTCATTTTATCATCTACTTTAATACAGGCGCTGCCTGTTTTACAGCAGCATCTATAGCGCTATCATGGTTAAAAACTATTTTGACCGTGGCACCGCTCAGCGTTGCATATGCCATTGCAGCAGCACGATTAATCATTTGGTGCTCTGCGATTTGCTCTTTTGTATCAGGATCCCGATTTCTTGTAGGATCGCCTGTTCTTCTGTTATAGATTTCTTCAGGGTCTGCCTCTACTACAACAATTGCTGTTGGATTAAGTTTTTTAATAACCCATTCTGGAAGCCCAGGCATATAACCTTTTGGGGTTTTTACTGTACAATGTGTGTCAAGAATAACATTTCCCATGCTTGCAATTTTTTCAGCTGACTTAATTTGCAAGTCTTTTTGTTGTTCGAGAGTGAGTTTTCTCATTTCATCCCTATCTTTTACCAGGCCTATTTCTTTGGCTATATCTATCATAACTGTTCCAAATGTAACAAATTCTATATCCATTCCCTCTGCAGCTTTTTTCATAACTGTTGTTTTTCCAACACCAGGAATGCCAGTTACCACAATTACTCCCATAACCTCTCACCTATTTGTGTTATTCAGTACCAAAGAATCCTCTTAGTACAGGGTGCATTTCCATTGCTTGCTCTTTTGCAATATCTTCGTACATACGAATCAGAATACCAACAGTAAGTAGCAAACCCGTACCACTTGCCCTACCTACGGTTCCTATTAAGTCAGCAAAACCAGCAAGCGCTCCAACTGCTGCACCCCCTATGATCGTCACAACTGGAATATATCTTTCTAACACCTTTCTTAGTACACGCGGATCTCTTCTAAAACCTGGTATCTGCATCCCTGAACTTTGAATTTGCCGTGCTACAGCAGAGGGACCCATATCTGTTGTCTCTATCCAGAATTTAGCGAACAGTATAGATCCAATAATCATTACAGATAGATAGATTATAACTTTTAACGCGTACTGTATAGAATCATGAGCACCATCTCCCCCTCGCATTATTGGAATTAACCAACTATTAATTCCTCCAGGGCTTGATAGATACCATGCTCCACCCGCTAGAGGTTGGGTACTAATAGTCGTATCGTACATACCAATCCACCATTGACCACCTAAAAGAGGTAGATTAGAATTATATAGAAGCATTGCAAACATGTTAATATTTGCAAGAAGAGCAGCCATGAGAATAACAGGAATATTAGATGCATAAATCAGTCTAATCGGGTATCTCCCACGTGCACCTCTAACTCGTCCATGAGCAAGTGGAAGCTCTATACGAGATGACTCGGCATATACAACAATTAAAAATATAACAATTGTACCTAGTAAGGGTACAATAGCATTTTCATATACACCTGGTCTACCAATAAACATCGTCTGATAGCCTCCACCTACCAAATCTTCAAGTGTCATTTCTGTAGCCATAAAATATGTACCAGGTACCACCCCACTTGGAGGATTACTTATGGTAGCCGGACCCGGATTTGCAGGTAACCAATTGAAAAGCCCAGTAAATAATGCCTGTGATACACCGGCAGCAATAAACAATGATATACCAGAGCCAATACCCCATTTTGAGATAAGCTCATCCATGAAAAAGACAAGCAATGCCCCTATAACCAGTTGGAGGACTATAATAAAATTAGCCCAGTCACCAACTAAGCCAACTAATCCTTCGCTTGGCCGCAGGTATCCAAATATTTGTGGAACTGCCTCAACGACAATCATCACTATAACAAGTATTTTCTGTGTTCCCTGATAGATTGCCTTGTCTTCTTTCTTGGTTAGATCAAGTTTAATTATCTTTGCACCAACAAATAACTGTAAAATAATTGAAGCGGTAACAATAGGACCTATACCTAGGTGCATAATTGATCCCGATGCACCAGCCATAATAAAACGATAATTTTCAAAAAGATCAACAAATTGTGGCTGCATACCAAAAATCATTACATTTGTTAAAATGAAATAAAGAATCAAACAAAGAAGAGTCCACATAATTTTAGTTCTAAAGGCAACATGTCCCTCAGGTTTAGCGACAGCAGGCCATCTCTCAATAAGTGGTTTTAAAGCAAATAGCCGACTCTTCTTTTCCTCTGCCATTGTTCAAACCCAAATAATATTTATTTTTCCTTTGCAGGTTCCTCTTTGACTTCTTCTTTTACTTTAGCTTCAGGCTCTTCTGGTTTTTCTTCCTCTTTTGGAGGTTCAGGAATCTCCTCTTCAGGTGGTTTTTCTGCAGGTGTTTCTTCTACTGGTTCTTCAGGTATCTCTGGTAATATTATCTCCCCACCTTTACCTTTGATTTTTTCTATCGCCTTTTCTGATGCACTATTAACCTTAATCTTTAATTTACTGTTTAGACTCCCACCACCAAGTAATTTATCAAAACCTTCTTTTTCAAGATCAATATCTTTCTTCCCAGGGAACTTTTCTTCTAATTGACCAACATTAATAATTTTATCTTTTTTTATGATACCCTGTGGTCTTTTAAAACCATGTTTTCCAAAATGATCGGGCATGTTTTTTATCATATACATATATTTATGTTTATGTAGACCAGCGTTTCCTCTGCCACCTCTCAAGCCAGCGCCTCTGCCGGCCTTTTTACCTCTACCATGGGTCATGGATCCTCTGAATTTCTTTGTTTTTTCGCGTGCCAATTCGATCACTTTCCATATATCGTTTTCAACTCTAGGTCGAAAGCAGATAAGATAACCTATTATTATACTTTCGGCTATTTTTATAGGATATCTGTTTTATAAATCAGGATCTATGTAGCCCACGGTTTTCATTATGAATACCGGTTTGTTTATTTTTTTAGCAGCATTCTCTGCTGCTTTCTTTGCATCTTCTAGCTTACATTTGCCAAGATCGTTGATATTTTCTCCATCATCTAGGATGTATTCTTCATTGGCGCTTTTGACATATTTCATAAGTATTCGGATTAGAGTAGCATCTAATTTTTCAATTTTCTTTTTATGAAAAAAGTATGTCTGTTTAATTGGAAATACATAGTTTTTTTTGTAGCTAATCTCTCCATTAAGCGATGATACTACTTTTTCAATAAAAGGAATTGTCTTAGTTTGATGAAGTGAATAAATTACATTAGAAATTTCAAATCCTTTTTCAATAAATGCTCTATCCGCCCATCGATTACTTTTTTGTGCACCAAAAGGCGGATTCATAATAACTGTATCACATTTTACGTCAACATCTTTAACATCTTTTGTTATAAATTGAATATCCTCATTGTTTTTTTCTGCATAATTTTTTGCAATTTTGATACTTTCTTCATCGACATCTATTCCAACTACTTCTTTTGCATTTGCTAGTTTCGCACCAAATGAAAAGATACCTGTCCCGCAACCTAAATCAACAACTTTTTTATCTTGAATATCACCAAATTTAAACGCAGTAAAAATGATATCTGCAGCAATATTTGCTGGGGTCATATATTGCTCAATAAATGGATTAGGTCGTTCATAAAACGGAACTTTTTGAAGTATTATTTCAAGATCTTTCTGTTTCATTGTTAATTATAGGAATAAAAATCATATCTAATACTTTTTTTGCGTAAGTTTTATTTGTTAAACCTTGTTTAGTGCCGTTCAATGGGCTTGTAGATCAGCTCGGAAGATCGCCTCCTTGGCATGGAGGAGGCCTCGGGTTCAAATCCCGACAAGTCCATAGGGCAATGCCTAGCAAGTTTCTAATTGATGCTATGACTCGCTTTTCTTTCGACTTAATTAATATCCATAATATGTAGGATAATCCTCAACTGGCATCTCGTAAGTTGTTCCATCATATTCACGTTTTGCTGCAAAAACAGCATCTACTTCACCACGTGGACGTAACCAAATCTTCGACCAATAGTAAGGTGGAATTGTAACATGGTAACAAATTCGCATCTCCCATTTTTCATATAAAAATGTCCAATGTTCGACAATTAAATGTGCGGGATACGTAACATATGCAAACGAATTTTCACCTGAGAAGGTACCAAACTCGGGATGCTCAGCTTCAAGCCAGTCAATAAGCTCATCTCGTTTTATAATCGCTTCAGGAAGATTCTCTGAGGACCAATGGAACATCTCAACCTCTAGTACAAGTGTCTCATCAATATAAGACAAATGTGCACCACCAGAATCACTGTTACAACGGTTAAATAAATGACTAATTAAGTATGATAAAACAGGGAACTTTATCTTATTAATCCAATTGAGGAATGTCGCATGCCTTGATTTCTTGTGATAAGTAGCTGTAAGTACAATTTCATAAGTTTTGATTTCAATTAATTCATTAGGCTGTATTGTTAGCTCTGCAACCTGTGATTGTTTATTCAAGATTTCTTTATCCAATTGTGCATTTAAATTAGGATCAGCATTGATTTCTAAAGATACATAACCAGAAAAACCAATTTTCGGAGTCATTTTAATTATAAATATTCCCCCACCCTCTGGGTAACTCCTGATATAGGAATATTTTGCTTCGATTTCAAATTTATCGTTATTTATCGTCGGAGTTTTAAGATATGAGTGCTGTGTTTCTTGTTTGATTTCTTCACCAAGGGCAACTCCAGCTCCAAGTCCACCTAGGACTAAAATTCCTACAACTAAAATTGGTGATATCTTTTTCATAATTTCACCTCCTCTGTATTTACATATTAGTAAGTCATAGTAAATATATATTTCGCAGTTTATATGCCATTATCCTGCTTTAACTTGCATTTAAGTTTTCAATCATTGTACATGAAAACCTGCCAGGTATTGGAGCAATGCCTAGCAAGATTTTGCAGTCATTAATTGTCTAATTCATCTAAAGACTTAGAAACAGAATATATCCCTGAGTAGTCTCCAGCAAATCCTTCTTCCGGTGATAGGAATAGGCAATACCACATTCTAACTGTATTGTTTATTTCTTTTACTGAGACGTCGTATGCTCCGTAATATTTTCCATCTGCCCTTTCTCCTGCTGCTATTTCATAGTTCGTAGTTTTTATATTCCAATTTAATCCGTCATCAGATGTTGCCATTCGTATAACTGCTGGTTTATAAACTGAGCCAATCAGTGTAGATGATGCAAAAAACATCCTCCATTTTCCATCCGATGTTTGTAATACCTCTGGTTTACTGGAATGTGCATAAAAATTTGTAGGCCAATCAGTTCTATAGGATGTTAAATCAATGCTTAAGCCCTCACGTGTAAATGATAGACCGTCATCTGAGTATGCTGACCAAATCCTGATGAAAGATCCGCTTTCGGCATCTGTGTCATAGTACATTCGATAACCACCTTCAGATGTTTGTACAACACAGGGATGTCTGACATTTGCTCCTTCTAGATCAATATCAGAATCTAGACGTGTTCCTCCTTCTTTTTCAAAAGTTAAACCATCGCTTGAAATTGCACTACAAATGCTTTCCCCGCATTGATAATATAATCTCCAACTATCATTACTTAATTTAATGATTCCTGGGTGAGAAGCAGCAGTTATTGCAATTCCCACATATGTCCAATCAAATCCATCTGTTGAAGATAAAATAACAATTCCAATTAAAGACGAGCCATCTGTTCCATGATCTTCGACATACATCCTGTAGTTTCCATCATCTAATTGCACAATCTCAGGGTTCCAATACCACCCATTATCGATGCTAAGTCCTTCATCAGTCCAATTACTACCCCCAGGATCCTCATCCTCAAAATCATTTTCATCAAGATCGTCATCAAGGTCATCGTCATCTTCAGTATCAGTGCATCCGCTTAAAACCGTAGTAATCATCAATAAAATCATGAGCAAGGCCAATATTTTTTTCATTATCCCATCACTCCTATGTTTTATGAAAAAGAAATTTGATATATAAAAGTATGGAACAATACCTAGCAGATTTTATCCTAATCATGAGGCTGTTAAGCAAGTTTTATCAAATTATTACAACGGAACTTAGACTTTCTTCAAAAACAGTGTCATATACATCATATGAATCTACCGGTACAGAATAAACTGCCATCAGTCCTTTTCTGTTTTTTTCAATAATTACTTCTCTGGTTTTTACTACAACACCTGGAACATAATCTGAATTATATGTGGCTACAAATTCATATGCATTCATACCATTAACCGTTCTTGCACCACTAGAAACTAATGAAAAATTGGTTTTTGAGTTTTGGGCACTTTCCATAAGGTATTCAGCGACATTTTTTACTGTCTCTTCAGGAGCAAATTCTGCTACACCAATAAGAATATTTATGGTAAAATTATCCGCTGCAGGGCCAAAAAATCCAACAAGTGTGCCACCTTGAGTCTCATCAACTCTCCAACCCTCTGGTGGATTAAGCCCAAAACCATATTCAGTATTAGAATAGCCTAAATTTTTCAACGCACTGTTATTATCAAAGCATCCACTAAGTGCGATAGTGATAAGCAGAGCAACTACTCCAATTAATAATAAACTTTTTTTCATTTTTTTCCTCCCTTTTTTTTCTCTTCTTAAATAATACTAATATTATTACTCATATAATAATAATTAGTTCAAAGTCGGGAGTATTACTCTTCAACAAACCTGAACCCATACAGCATGCCAGCTATGTCCTCAAAAAATCTATCTGTGTTTAGTCCAACTTGAATTGCTGTATCAATTGTTCCACCTATTCCTGCTCCAGCCACCGCTCCCGCTGGACCCCCAAGTGCGTATCCGATTGTGCCTCCCGTTATCATCCCTATAAAAGGAGGAATAACCAAAGTTTCTGCTTGGCTTAAGAAAAACTCTCTAAAAGGGATATTCATGTTAGGGATGTTGTAATTCAATTCAATATTACTCTTTAATGGATACAAGTTAGTGTTAATCTTAAATGAATCTAAATTAACATTACTCTGTAATGTATTCCGGTTTGTTGTGATCTTTGGTATATTCAAATTAGTGTTAATCTTGAATGAGTCTAAATTAACGTTACTCTGAAATGAATTCAAGTCATAATTACTCTTTAACGAATTCGAATTAATATTTATCGGTAATGTATTCCAGTTTGTTGTGATCTTTGGTATATTCAAGTTAGTGTTAATCTTAAATGAATCTAAGTTAACATTGGTCTGAAATGAATCTAGATTGACATTACTCTGAAAGGACTTCAAGTTATCATAGTTAAATTTTGGCAGCTCCCTCACCGTAGAACCCGTTGCAGAAACTCGCTCAGAAGTAACAAAAACCACTACAAATACACAAGAAATAAGTAAACACATCACTGATATTGTTCTCAATTTTTTTGCAGGTGTGACCCGTCCAGCCTTTTTCATATTTTTTTCCTTCATTTTTTTATCACCTTTCCTTTTCAAGTAAACGGTACATCCATCTGCTTATAAAGGAAATTTGGAGCAAAATTTTGTATTACAATGTAAAAAAAGGAAATTGAAGCCAATATTTCTAGATAATTTGATTAATTTATTTTAGGTAGAGCTACTATCTTTTTTAATTGGATAATAAGATTTTATCTTACCTTTTTTCTCCACTCTAATTTTACCTTTCTCTTCAAGTTTTAGAAGATTATAACTAATATTTTGTTGTTTCAAACCAATTTTTTCAACGATTTCTGCCTGAGTTATACCTGGTTTCTTAACGATTAAACCAAGAACAGATCTTTGTACATCTGTCAATCTAATAAATTCCTCAGGAGGAAGTCTCGGGCTCTTTGCTAGATAAAAGAAAAGATGAAAACCTTTTCTCTCTGTTTTTATTAAATCAAGTTGTATCATCATACGAGCATGCCAATTGATTTCACCATCACTAAGGTTACATGTTTTTTTAATTTCAGCATAAACAACGGGTTGATTTTCCGCTATGTGATTATACATGCAGAGTCTTTTTTGGTTATCAAATACCTCTTCCTTAACAGTACGGAGATAAAGAGGGCCAAGAAGTGTTAAAAACCAATAAAATTTGTTTTTTCCCAACTCCGTTGTTAAAACCCCTAATAAAACTGCAGCTCCTGCCGCTGCACTAGTAACTATTACAATTTCATTAACTGGTATCTCTCCTTTTTCATCAGGCGGTATATAGCTTTCATTTCCTGTAGTGATTTCATCATCATCTCCACCGGGTTCAACATCGTCATCATCAGTGGGTTCATCATCTTCACCGGTATCACCAGAGAAGTCTGGGATCATGAGGGTATTAGGAACAACATCCATCCAGTCCCAGCTATAGGAAGTATCCCCCTCTTCATAAGCTTCCAGGAATTCCATAACAAATCCCCAGAGCTCAAATGTTGGATCTAGATCAGCTATCTCAAAGGTGGCTGTGAATGTATTGCCTGATATAGGATTCGTTATAATTCCATATGAAAATTCTTCCATGCCCCATGTACTATAATATGCAGATCCATTCGAATATGACGCCGCGTAATAACGGCTATCTGGTGAATAGAGACTATTGTTGAATATTCCAAAATAGATTGTATATCCAATTAATTCAGAATCCTCAAAAGTTCCATCAATAGTCATGGTCAATGTGAGCTCTGAGCCAGTTATTGTATATGATACACTTGTAATGTCAATGTTAGGTTTATTGGCAACTAATGGTAATTCTTCAGTACCAGTGGTTGGTTCATACCACCGATACCATACATCGTCTATATCATCTGTTATTGTGACAGCAGAAACAGTTACAGCAGACATTGATAGTATTGCTAGAATACCTACAAACAATAGTATACTGCTTTTCCAAATTCTGATAGTTCCTCCCTCTTGCTCTTTTAGATATTCTAAACATTTTTAAACATTTCCTTAAAAAAATTATTTGCAATATTTTGCTATTTAAACACCTGTTTGTTGGAAAATGTAATAGTATTAAGAATTTTAATCTGTAATCGTGAGTCTAAGATGCTAGTTTATTTGCCTTATGAAAAAATGCATTTTTTATAAGTGTGAATGCTAGTCCTTCTATTAGTGTAGAATGTAATTCTGAGTCAAGACAATTTGTGAAAATAATAACTGCTATATCTTTTTCTGGTTTGATTATTACCTCGGTGTGTACACCAGGCCAGCCTCCGCTATGGCCAATTTCTTTTTTTCCAAAAAATTTTGTTGTAATAATCCAACCCAGCCCGTAATTCCAATTATTGGTTGAGGGATAGTGTGTAGTATGCATAAGTTCAACTGTCGATTCATTTAGTATTCTGGTACCATTATACACTCCTCCGTTCATATGAGCGATAATGAAGTGTGAATATTCTTCAACTGATGTTCTCATAGTGGCACTAGGGTATATTACGTGCATGCCGTAATGTGGATGTGGCAAATATTTTTTATTTTTGTACTCGTAGGGAATTGCTATGTTACTTATGTTAAAATCTCTTAGACGAAAGCTGGTATTATGCATTTCGAGTGGTGTGAATATATGCTCTTTACAGTACTGATCAAATGGCTGTTCAGATATCAGTTCAACGAGGTATCCTATTAGAGAGTACCCAATGTTGGCATAGTGTAGTTTTTTTCCAGGGGCCGTATCTGACCAAACTCTAGAGGAATATGCGCTTCCATTTGGTGTAAGATATTCTTTTAACCATGGATATGGGTAGCCTTGTACATCTGGGTCCCCTGGTATATATGATAAACACAGCCAGTAAGAATTATCGCCAGCTAGACTAGATCGATGGGAGAGAAGCATGCGAAATGTTATAGGTGTAGTAGGATAGTTTGGATTTCTGATACTAAAATTTAGATAATTGTTGATGTCGTCGTCAAGATCAAACATTCCTTGTTCGTACAATTGCATTAAAGCAGTTGCTGTAACTGTTTTAGATATAGATGCCATCAGATAAAGAGTGTCCTGTGTAGCTGGTTTATTATTTTCAATGTCATATAATCCATAGGCTTTTGACCAAACAACGTTATCATTTATGATAATGCAACTTGAAACTGAGGGTTTATGCGCAAATTTCATCAACAGGTTTATGTAACTATCAAAAATAAACTCGTTTAACTCCTTATTCTGAGACATCTGAATTTTTTTGTCATATCTAATTACTCCTTCTGTAACTGGGATTATACTTATTCCAATAAACAATGCTGCGATGATGATTACTATGATTTTATTTTTCATTTTTACCAACTCAATATTTTTATATAGTATTATTTTTAATAGTGTTTAAATTTAAAAAGATAACTAATGGAGGTTTTGTTAATTCTTTTATAAAAGCATGGAGCAATATCTAGCAGGTTCTAATCATTTATCGGATCACATGTAATGCAACCAGGAATTACATGTTCGTCTTCTTCATACAATGAACTGTTTCCTGTATATGTCTCCCATGACTCATAAAGTGCATTTATTTTTTCTAAATAATCATCTTTTACAGACTCATTAAGATACATAAAAGGACAATGATGCTCAGGATTTCCATCTTCTGTTGTAGTAAGAATGCCAATATCTAAGACTCCATATCCATCAGCTTTCAGCCAAGAATTATAATCACTTACTTCAGCAATTTCTTGTCCAGCAGTTACCTTATCTCCAATATTCACACTTACATTAATCACATGCTCATGCTCATAGACCCATTTTGGATTATTTTCTTTAATAACATGAATTGTATAATCTCCGCTATACAATGTGCTTATATCCGATACTACACCGCTTGTAATTGCATGTACTTTTGTTCCAAGTGGGACTATGAATATTGGTTGGGGCTCAAGTTTAATTGCTCCAGTTTCATTTATTGAACTATCTCCATAGTCATAGAATATTTTTTCATTGTAAATCCCTCCCCAAGAGTAAGTAAATGTATCAAATTGAAAATCACCTGCTTTATTTGTTGTATCATTGTAATAATCAATTTCGATTCCAATGTTTTCAATTATTGGGAGGCTATTATCTTGATTATCCTCTGAAGACTCATTGTTTGATTCATTGGTATTACCAATTTCTTCATTACATCCACTTAAAAAAGTAAAAATCATCATTAAAAATGCTAACAAAGTCAATATTTTTTTCATGATCCCATCTCTATTATTTTAAAAGAATTAATAACTGATTATATAAAATTATGGAGTAATACGTGGCAGGTTATTGAGGCTAATCAGATTAAAATCTGCTGGATTAACATTGATATCTCGCAAAATATATTTTGATTATTATTAATACTTTCAATGATCCCTCTAACAGATATATAAATGATAAAAACCATGTTTTTTGTCAATAAAGAATTGGTGAATATTAATGGTTAAAATGAAAATATCAATACCCAAGGGATTAAAAAAAGAAATGAACAAATATCCAGATATAGATTGGTCAAATGTAGTTATAGCTGAATTTAAAAGAACAATTCAAATTCTAAAAGAATTGAAAGATTCTGTAAATTATAAAGACAAAGATGAATTTTTGAAAGAAGTGTATAAAAAGCGTAAAGAAAAGAGATATAAGTAGAAAAACTTATATAAGTAAAAATACATATATTACTTAGGGCATAAATATGACAAATATGACTCTAGCAATACCAGAAGAATTACACAAGATAATGAAAAAGCATAAAGAAATAAAATGGACTGAAATTGCAAGACAAGCCATGTGGGAACAAGCACGAAAACTTGAGATCATGGATAATCTTCTTTCAAAAAGTGAACTGACAGAAAAAGATGCTATTGAAATTGGAAGAAAGATTAAGCATGAAATTGCAAAAAAACATGGTCTTGTTAAATGAAATTGGTTGTTGATACAAATATAATACTATCTGCTCTTATACGAGATGGAATTACTAGACGAATAATATTTTCACCTTTTATTCAATTTATAACACCAGAATATAGTTTAAAAGAAATCACAAAATATGAAAAGTTTATCTGTGAAAAAGCAAAATTAAATTATGAAGAGTTTAAACTGATATTAAACATTATTTTTGAAAAAATCTTAATAATTCCAAAAAAAGATTACAAATATAAAATAAACATAGCAAAAACGATGATAAAAGATGTCGATGACGTTCCATTTATTGCTCTTTATCTAGCTTTAAAAGCTGATGGAATCTGGAGTGATGATAAGGATTTTAAAACTCGAAAAGATCTTTTAATCTTTCGTACAAAGGAGCTAGCTCTAATATTTAAATCAAAATAAAACCTGCTAGGTATGAAACTAATATTTAGCGTACTCTAATCATAAAAGATAATGCGAATCTTAATCTCTAATCATGAGGCCCTGAAGGTGTTAAATCTAGGGAATACCAATTAAATCTGCTATTTTTAAAAAACCATAAATAAAATAACCTACCGATAACAAAATGAACGGAGCAATTACCCAGTTCTTATGAGCGTATAATCTTCCATCTTTAAATCTGATATTTGAGGCAATAACAAAAATCAAAGTATAAACAATAACGATTAAGGAAGTTATTTTAAGTTCAACATTTGTAGTCAGAAACACATAGGTAAAAATGGCAAGTATTACAAAAGTCAAAGGATACATTGCCATTAAAATTTTCTTAGGACCAAAAAACACTGCAGAGGTCGTTAGCCCAGCTTTTTTATCAAAATCGTAATCAGATACAACAGTTGGGATATAAAAAACTGCAGAAACAATAAAACAACCAATTATGAATAATAAATTCATATTTGTTCCACTGATACTTAATCCAGCTATAACAGCTACTCCAGCTGCTAAAGCATTACATTGAATATCTGCAATAGGTTTTGTTTTAAATCTAGTTGGCGGCATGGAATAAATATAGCCAATTATATTTGCGATAATAAATAACGTAAAAAAGAGATAGTTAACCAGCCATGCAAAAAAGAGAGAAATAATTACTGATATCAGTGCTATATATAAAGCTATTTTTTCTGAGATTTCCCCTGTGACAATGGGTTGATTTGATAGATTCATATCCTTAAATCTACCATCATGGGATTTATCAACATCCTTATCAGAAAACGAATTTAAAATAAAACTAAAGCTCATCCAAGAAACAAATGCAATTAAGGAGAAAATAACATGAAATAGATTAGTATCTTTCGTAGCTCCAATTGCAAAACCTACTGAAAAGGGTAAAAGAAAAACAATCCAGGCAACTGGTCTTATCAAACGAATATATTTTGATTTCATATTATCTCTTTGGGTATATCTGTATTAATAACATGTTATTTATCTTTAATCTGTTAAAATAGCATCATGAGGCTAATTAGAGTCTCTAAGGAGAAAAGCTGTTAATAATCATAATTTATGATTAGATAATGGAGCATTGTTTAAATTTTTTAAAAATAATTATAAATCAAAAATTGTTTTTGCTGATCAATATGTGAGGAGATATAATGAAAGAAAATATTAGTTTGGCAACTGCTGTTTTAGCAATTATTATTGCCATAGTAGCAGTTGTTACAAGTTTGGTAATAACGCCGGATTTATCAATTGGTGCTGGAAGCATTGGTGAAAACGAACTTTTAGATAATGCAGTTACAAGTCAAAAAATCAAGGATGAAACAATAATGCTTGCGGATTTAAGCTCTGAAGTTCTTGCTAGTATGTCTGGTGTTGTTGAGATATTGGATAATTCAATAACAGGCGATAAGATTGTTAATGGAACAATTACTAATGCTGATATATTTGAATCAGCTGAAATTGACCCCCGTAAAATCAGTGGTACGGCTTGGACAGCAATCAACGATGGGTCTGGTACGAATCTTGATGCCGATTTATTAGATGGTATTGATAGTAGTCAGTTTTTAAGAAATGATATATCTGGCGCTATTGAGGGAGATTTAACTGTTAATGGAAGTATAACCCATAAAAACGAAACAAGACATTATACACTGCCACATTGTGCTTTTGTAGCAACTGATTCTGATGCACCTTATCAGCATTACAGCGGAATCTTAGTCAATTCAGATCCTGCATTTTTATCTCATGCCTACTCTGCCCCAGTAAATTTGCCTGAAGGAGCGGAGTTGAAAAAAATAACAGTGCGTTATAGTCGTCCTGATGCTGATGCAAGTTGCACTGTTTCTTTGCTTAAATATGCTGAATGGTTCACGCTGTTAGTCTCTAGCGATCTTCCTCAAACTCCACCTGGTACTGAGGAGAATTATGAAATAGATCATGATGAATATATCGTTACAGAAAATACATCCTATGTGTTCATCATTTCTATAGATAATAATGATTCCACATATGATGTGATGGTAGCCTGGGTTTGTCTAGAATATATTGTAACAAGTTCTTTACCATGATGCATTAAATTACAAAATTTCTCTCTTCCCCATAAGAATAAAATGATGATGTAACACTAAGCATGGATATGTATCGGCTTTTGTAATATTTGACCGATACCGATATATACTAGTTGTTACATATCGGTATATTATGAAATATGCCGATACCGATATTAACATTGATAAATTATTACTAAAAAGAATAGAAGAAAAGAAGAAACGGTTAGATACTCTTAGACCACTTTCTAAAGATGCATTAAAGAATTTACTTGAGGATATTAGACTTCGACACACGTATCACTCGGATGCAATTGAAGGAAACACATTAACATTACAAGAAACTAAACTTGTGTTAGAAGAAGGAGTTACAATCGGTGGCAAGCCTCTTAAAGATCATGTTGAAGCAAAAAACGATGCTGAAGCTTTTGATCTAATGGTTAAATTGGTTCATGCAAAAAAACCAGTATCGCAAGATATTATTCAAGAGATACATGAAATAGTAACAAAAGGATTATTGGAAGAATCAGGTAAATATCGAACTGAAAATGTAAGAATTACAGGATCTAAAACTACTCCGCCAAGTTATTCCAAAATTGTAAAACTAATGGGAGAATATGCCTCTGATATCAAGGAATTAAAACTTCATCCAATTAAAAAAGCTGCTTTTATTCATCATGAACTTGTTCGTATTCATCCTTTCCTTGATGGTAATGGTAGAGTAGCGCGACTTATAACAAATCTATATCTTATGAATCAAGGATATCCACCTATTGTTTTGAAAAAAGAAGATCGGCATAAATATTATCAGGTTTTACAAAGAGCTGATGATGGTGATTTATCCCCATTTGCCAATTTTATTGCAAAGGCTATTCATGAAGCTTTGATGTATTATCTGTCAAGTTTTGTGGATGATGAACGACTTATATCTTTAAAGGAAATTGCTGAATTTGCTCCTTATTCTCAGGAGTATCTTAGTCTTCGTGCTAGACAAGGTAAATTAGATGCTGTTAAAATTGAAAATGTGTGGTACTCATCAAAACGTGCTCTTAAAGAATATTTGAAAAGTTTTAGATAATCTAATCAAGGTTTTGATTAGAGTTTGTTATGATTATTGAGGCTCTGATTAGAATTTGTAGGATGATTTATTAACAATTGTTATAGATAAGTTTATATTCGATATTAATATTTTTATTTGCAAAATTTTTTTAGGGAGGAAGAAAGAAATGAGAAGAAAAATAATTGGAATATTAATTTGTACGCTGTTTGTTCTAAGTGCTTTAACCAGTGCAGCATACACTCTAAATATACGAGATACATCATCAGGTAATAACGACGAAGGAGCTTCTTTTAGGGGGTCCTTGGTATTTATATGATGCAGATACCACAGGCGATGTAGGTTATGACACATCTATTGCGATAGACTCACATGATAATCCACATATCAGTTATTATGATTATACCAATGGTGCTTTGAAGTATGTCAAATGGAATGGGACAACCTCCTCTTGGGATGAAGAAACCGTGGATTTTGGTGTTGGAGGAGTGGAGATTGGTACATCTCTTGCGTTAGACTCCAGCGATACTCCGCATATTAGTTATTTTGATTTTGCCAAAAGCGATTTAAAGTATGCCAAATGGAATGGGGCAACTTGGGACATAGAAACTGTGGACCCGCTAGGGGATGTAGGTTGGTATTCATCTATTGCGTTAGACTCTAGCGATACACCTCATATAAGTTATTACGATATTACCGATAAAAATTTGTTGTATGCAACAAAAATGGGATCCACTTGGTTTAGTTTTGTTGTGGATAGTGCAGGTGATGTAGGTTCTTATTCATCTATTGCGGTAGACAAATCTATCGATAAGGTACGTATCAGTTATTTAGATGCTACCAATTATTGGCTGAAGTATGCGGGAGGTGATCCGTCATATTGGGATATACGGGTCGTTGACCCATCAGGAGACATAGGAATGTGGACCTCTATTGCGGTAGATTCCCAGGGTTATCAACATATCAGCTATATAAAATATATTCAACCTAGTGAGTATGCAAATTTAAAATATGCAAAATGGACAGGATATACTTGGGATATCCAATTCGTGGACACAACAGCGAATGTAGGGTATTTTAACTCTATTGCAGTAGACTCTAATGATATTCCACATATCAGTTATTTTGATTTAACTGATTACGATCTAAAATTTGCAGAAAAGACTGGGACAACTACTTGGTTCCGAGAAAAGGTAGACCTGGAATATGTAGGTTGGCATACATCAATTGCATTAGACTCAGATGATTATGCTCATATAAGTTATTACGCTGCTACCCACTATAATGATTTAAGGTATGCAACTGAAGCACCTCCAAATAATCCCCCAGATGCACCAACTATATTAGCCAATTATAAAGGAAAAGTAGGTGTCCCTCATGGTTTTTCGTTTTTTGCGAATGATCCAGATGGAGATGATATCTGCTTCTTTATAGACTGGAATGATACAATTACATCAGGTTGGACTGCGCTGACACCTCCTCCTGCACATTACGGTGAATATCATACATGGTATACTATGGGGATGAAGACTGTTACAGCGTGGACCAAAGATAGACATGGTTTAGAAAGTTACCCAAGTACATACACTGTTGAAATGCCAAGAAATAGAGCAGTTAGCAATCTATTACTAAACTATCTACAAAACCATCAAAACATGTTTCCACTGATACAGAAATTACTTCAGCGATTAGTACTATAAAAACACTAACCCTCCTCACTTTTTTCTTTTAGTTTAATCATGAGCCTAATTAGATTTTCATAAGAGGTATTTTCTTAAAATTTAGGCATCTAATCGGATTATTATTAAACTACAGTTTAATTTTAGTATAACTATTATTAAACTATAGTTTAATTTTAGTAAAATTTAAATAGTAGTAAAGCATCAATATATTATATGTATATTGAACGAGAAATTAAGAAAAAGCTTGATAAGATTTTCAAAACTTACAATATGATTGCAGTTGTTGGTGCACGGCAAGCTGGAAAAACAACTTTCTTAAAAAAACAGATGGCTCAGTATAATTCATCATATGTCTTATTTGATGATCCTGATGCACGGTCATTATTTGAAGATGATATCAAGAAATTTGAATTACAATTCATTGAGGGCTACGAGCTCTCTGTTTTAGATGAAGTACAATACTGTAAAGATGCAGGTAGTAAACTAAAATACCTTGTTGATTCAGGTCGAAAACTCTGGATAACATCGTCATCTGAGATTATCCTTGCAAAAGAAATATTATCGTTTCTCGTCGGGCGAGTTTCAATTGTTAAGCTGTATCCATTTTCCTTTGATGAATTTTTAACTGCTAAAGGACAAAAGGCAACTACTGCAACAATTATTCGAAGAGCTGTTTGGGAGCATATGCGATATGGAGGTTATCCTAAAGTTGTGCTGACAAAGGATACTGAGATGAAAATGATGATTCTTGCTGATCTATATGAAACCATGCTTTTGAAAGATGTTGCTAGATCGTTTTCTATCGATGATATCCGAACACTGGAAGAATTCTCAAGGTATCTCGCTCAGAGCATTGGAAATATTCTTTCATATGGTGATTTTTCGAGTTCATTGAATGTGTCTTTTCAAACGATTAAAAAATATCTTGATGCAATGGAGAAGAGCTATTTAATCAAACGGGTGTATCCATACTTTACAAATAAACGGAAGGAGATTGTAAAACAACCAAAATCATATTTTGTAGATACAGGGCTTCGAAACGTTATTGCAAAACAGTTTGATGTGGAATCGGATGGAAAGGTATTTGAAAACTATGTGTTTTCTGAGCTTCTCAAGCTAGGGGTAACACCGAAATATTGGAGAACAAAAGCAAAAGCTGAGGTTGATTTTGTCATAGAAAAAGAGAAAGAGGTTATACCTATAGAGATTAAACTGCAGGCTGATCCTGGGAAGATTGAAAGAAGTTTGCGTTCGTTTATTTATCAGTATCATCCAAAAACTGCCTTTGTGGTTACATATAAAGGTAAACATGGAAGTATAAAAGTTGAGGGTTGTACAGTTCATTTTGTTGATATTGTTGGTCTTAAAAAATATTTAACATGATTTTTTACTGAGTCTAATCAAGGTTATGATTAGATACTGCCTAAACAAACGTCTGTCATTATTACATTTTGACATATCTAACCAAAAAACTTATAAACTAATTAGTTAATAAGTTAATACGTGGTTGAAATGGAGTTATTTAACACCTCACAAAAACGAATAATCGAAATGCTCCTGGCCGGTAATAAAACTTTACCAGAAATAGCATCAGCATTGGGTATAAGTAAACCTGGAACTTCAAAATACTTAAAAAAGCTGGAAGAACTCAATATTGTAAAAGGAACATATGAACGAAATGCTGATGGAAGAACTATCCGATATAGTCTTCAACCATTTCATATGGTTTTTTCAATAGATCCACAATTAAAAACCACCTTCAATTTCAGAGCTGATGATGTACTTGACACTGATTTTTTCTTACTAGGATACATTCCACAGAAAGAATTTAGAAAAGAAGTAAAGGAATATCTTAATCAAATTTCAAAAGTTGATTTTGGTTCATATATAATTATATTATATGGATCAGTTGCCCAAGGTTCTGCAAACCGTAAGAGCGACATTGATATTCTTATAATAAAAGATAATTGGATAAAAAAAGATAAAGAAAAAGTACTGCAACAAATCGCAAAAGCCACTATACATACAAAGCATCAGGCAAAACCGTTATTTCTTAGCTTTGATAAATTTAAATATATGGATAAAACATTGAAAAAAGAAATAAGAGACAATGGTATTATCATATATGAAAAAGGGGAACGATGGGACAAGATAAAACAAGAATTAAGAACATACAAGAATATTACAATTTAAGTTGTAACTATTTAGAATCAGCTAAGATAAATCTAGAAAATGAACTTTTTGAGCCTGCAATGTTTAGTGCAATTCATGCGTTAGAACTTTCTCTTAAAGCAGCTCTTTTAACCAAAACAGATGAGGCTTGGAAGACACATAATATTGGTGGGCAGTTTGGAAAATATTTTCGACAGGATATAGGCGATAAAATTTGTCGTAGGATCAATATGGTTTTATCAAAGTATAATCTTCCCAGATATCCAAGTGAAGCCGCGTTAGATCCTCACGAAATTGAAAAAGATATTAATTTCATTGTGAAGCTCATCGAACAGCATATCGTTCGCCTAATTTAATTAAAGCTGAGTTCTTGATATAATCAAGGTTTTGATTAGAGTTTGATATTTTTTTAATGAGGCTATGATTAGAGACTATAAGGAGAAAAACTGTCTATAATCATTGTTTATGATTAGATGTTGGAGCAATACCTAGCAGGTTCTATTAGCATAAGTTTTATATTTCCTATTCTTTTCAGTAGCGGGGGTTTCATGCCTATATTAGAAATCGATGTTATAAAAGCTGCTGCAAATATTAACGACTACAATTATCCAATGTATTGTGGATTCGAATCATCTAGCAAATTAATAACAATTGCTGATGTTCCTAATTTTTCTCCTGATAAACCACATCATCAAATAGCTTCTGATATATCAAATCCACCAGTAGATCAATGGCAAAGACCATTGGATGATAAGAAGAAAAATAATATAAAAGAAATTTATAGTAGAACAGATAAAAATAATCTTATGGCAAATCCAGTTCTTATTGGTATAGCCTCACCAAATATTGATTCATCGGTTAAAGTTGAAATTAAACAAAAAAAAATTGAAACTAGAAGTGGTGAAGTTATTCCGATAGATAATGTTTTTACTGTTCATGTTTATTATACAAGTGATAAAAAACCTCTTTGGATTTTAGATGGACAGCATAGGGTTGAAGGCTTAAATTTATCAACTCAAAAAGATGAACCTTTGCCATTTGTACTCTTATATGATGAGCAATTATATACACCGCCATTTTTAGCTGAAATTTTCACTCAAGTTACAACAAAAGCAACACCCATGGAATTTTTACATGGACAATGGATGAAATATGCATTTAGACTGGACGAATACAGTCAATCTGTTTATGAAAAATCTATGGATGTAGCAATTACTCTTTGCAAAGAAGTTCAATTAGATGGTCATACAAATCCATTTCACAATAGGGTGCAATTTAACCCTTATCTTTCTCCAACCGGTTATTATGCTTTCTCTTTTAATATGTATGAATGGGTGAAAATTATAGCAGAAAATTATTACGGAAGACAAGGTGATATGAACCCTAGAGAATTGGCTGCAGAAATTTCAAAGTCAATAGTAGCATTTGAATCGATAGATAGCCATAGTGGTAATGGATCAAAATTATTTTCAAGTAGTAATCCCCATAAAATATTAGCTGAAGGTTATCTTTCTGGTTTTTTAAAATATATTGCACAAAATAATGTTAAAAAAACAGTTGACGAATGGAAAGATTTTTTTATAAATAACGATAGATTATTTGATCGATGTGATTGGCGACTTTCTTTCGTAAGAACTCATGGAGCGCTTTCTAGCAGTAATGGTAAACCATCTAAAATTGTAGCAAAAGAATCGTTCGACGTTTCATTAAATCAACCCAACATCATGAGTGGTACATTACTAACAGATTACCTTCAAGGTGTAGAATCTTATTTTAAAGTAATTGCTTATCAAAAAACTTCTGCAGGGAGAATATCAAACAGAGATCCTTATGAAAAAAGAATTAGTCCAGGTACAGGATTAAAACCATTTGATGTAAACAATGATAGAATTGTCAGAGAATTTATCAGAGTAGAACCTGAATCAGCTAATTGTTACGTTACTAAAGTAATTGATCCAAATATAAACCCGCCTAAAGAATTAAACGATGCATTAAAGAAAGGTGGTTTAGACATATCCAGTTTACAATCAGGATATAGAATACAAGTTGAAACAATGAGTTACAGTGGAGATACTAAAAATCTAACAACTATACGATTAGACAAGTGATTTTAATGATTGGGGATAATAAAAAAGCTTCAGAATACCTAAATTTTTTATATAAAATAAAGAAGGATATGATAAATAAATCCAGAAAAGAAAAAGATGAGATATGGTTAAAATATTACCAAATTGCAACTAAAGAAGGATATGTAGTTAAGAATTTACCTAAATTATTAGCACTCATATATCCTGATTTTTATTTTAAAAATGGTGTTTCTTTTAAGAAAAATTTAGACTGGGAAAAGGATAAATCCTTTTCTTCAGGCATTTCAAAAACAGATAATTGCCAATCTATAGAATATACTAATGTTAGATGTATTTTTAATGAAATTCCTGACATAAGAGGAAAATGTCAAGCAGACCACAGATGGCCAAATTCTCTTGGAGGCCCTTCAATCCTTGATAACCGATTATTATTGTGCAAGTATCATAACGGAATGAAAAGTAATGAAATTTCACATTTTAATTGGAATGAAATTCCAAATTGGTTAAATGAATATTTAGAAAAAATACGACGTTTAAAAATTTAATTTATGATATTATTTCTTTTTCATAATAACGCATCTATTTGTCTTAGTTCCTTTTTGTTTTGCTCCTTCACTAAAAGCTTTTGATATCTTAGGGGAAGAAATATAGTTGATGAGTATCTCTTTAACTTTAAAATTGTTTTTTTCAGAAAGCTCAACAATTAATTCATCAAGATTCAATTTTTGAGATTTATGAGCAACATCACCAACTTCTATTACACAATATTTATTTTTCCTTAGAACTCTGTTCATTTCTTTCATACTCTTATCAATAAATTTTGTATATTCATCTAAATCATTTGTTTGTACCAAAACTTTTCTTAGTTCATCTAAATCTTTTTTATTATAATCTAAAAACCAAAAACGAAGCCAATTATCATCTATATAATTGATAACTGCTAAAAAAGGTGGAGAAGTTACAATTAAATCAATAGAATTATCTTTTATTGGCAATTTTGTAGATTTTGCCATGTATAGTTTTGATGATGGTTGTTCTATTATAGGATCTCTAAGGATTGTTTTTGCTTTTTTTAATATTCTAGATACTACATTTCTATCTTCAGGTTTTGAACCATGTTTAATATTTTGTTTCCTGAACGCTTCTGGTGAAATTGAAATTACATTAAATGTAAGTGCTGAAAAAAATGCTGGTGAATGACCATGTAATCTTCCAAGTATAATCACTTTTATTAGATTGTCCACAGGTGTGTCTTTTAACTGATTTTTTAAATTAATTATCTGAGAATAAGTGTTTTTATGGTATATGTCTTTAAATTTTTCATATCCTTTTGTATATCTCTTAGAGAAGTCAATTTCTTTTAAACGTTTTTCAATCTGTTCATATGTTACTTTTTTCATTTTTGCTTTTGCAATTTCAATTGCTAATGGTGATATATCCACTCCGAAACCAATTCTTCCTCTAAGATTTGCCTCAAAAATAGTTGTACCTCTTCCACAAAATGGATCAAGAATTTTATCTCCTTTTTTTGAATAGTGTTCAATAAAATATGCTGGTATCTGTGGAGGAAATGAGGCTTGATAGGGCGTTACATAATGTAAACTATGCATCTGTCTCTGTTTTTGTATCCAAAAAACACCTTCTTTTATTGTAATTTTTTTCCCAGATAAAACTTCTTTTCTCTGCGATAAAGGTGTTCTTTGAATGAATTCATCAATTCTTCTTTGAACCATTAAACTCAACCTATAGATATTTTTAGTTTGTTTTTGTTTCTTTATTAATAAATTCTAAAGTTTCTTTTCCTAAAGATGTTATTTGAAAATATTTGTTTTTTCTCCTTTCAGGTGTTAAACATTTTATCAGATTTTTGTCCTCTAGTTCTTTTATAGACGTACTTATGTGACTAATCGGAGCTCCTATTAAGTTAGCAAGTTCTGAGGGGATTGTTTCCTTTTTATTTAGCTCGATTAGTATTTGGAACCTCATTTTGCCACTTGTAACGAAACTTACTAAATTCCAGTCCATTAAATAGAGAATATTTACATTTTAATTTAAACTTAGTTACATTATCTTGTAACTAATATGTAACTAATACTAAAATCTTATTTATAATTTTCTTTTTTAAATGGATGGCAAAATTATCCAACAATATAAAGAACAAATATTGCCAATTATTCCTAAATCAAAATTAAATAGAATAAATTCAGTTATAAGATTACCTGATGTTAGATTAACCCCTTTTGCAAAACCTAGACGGTTAGAGTTAGTAAAAGAAGCAATGAGTTGGAAAAAGGGTCCAAACCAAGATAAAAGATATGTTACGAAATTATACTTTATTGATGAATATACAATCGCGGTAGAAAAACCAGGTAAAGAAGCAGCTCCAGATTATAAACTTCATCATTACAAATGGTGTTCATGTTGTAGCGGTACAAAGATATCAAACAATGAAAATGATATGCATCCACAAATTTTCAAATATGACAAGAGAATTGAAGAAAATCTCTCTTTTTCAGATATGTTTGAACGAATTGAAGGTTTGATGCACTCTGATTTATTTGGTTTAGAACTGATGGGGATGTTATTATTCAGGGCAGCCTTTATGCTAGACCATAAGAAAAATGACGAAGGTAATTGGCGTTTTAATCCGCCAGAAGAAATAGTAAAAATATTGGAAGGCAGAATACCTACAATATCAGAGATACCTGTGAGAGTGTTTTTATATTTTTTTGAAGTTCTTTCTCTAAATGAAGATGTAAAAGTCTATACTTTAGGGCACTCAGATTTTGGAAAAGATTATGGAAGAATAAACACACTTCTTACCTTTGTTCATCTTATTGCTGTATTATTAAATCGCAAACCCTTGGCAAAATTTGCAGGCTCTTTTGCCAGGCCACCATCAGGTATGGCACCTATTCCAAAAACTAAAATTGCAGAATGGTTCCCACTTCTAGGTTCAGATTGGAATCAACAAACTCTTTTCTAAAAAGTTGGTGGAATATCATCATCACTAATTATTGAAAACTTACAATCATCACAGATCCCGTCAGGATTATCAGTTTCGTTAACACCACATATTTTGCAAATCATTTTCGTTTCCTAAAAAAATTCTTCAAAATATTTAAAATTCTGTGGCGGTTTAAAATCAGAAGATAAATCATAAGGATCTATTGGAAAATCAAATTGATGATATTTTTCTATTTCTAATGCATGAATAACTTTTTTATCGGCACAATATGAAAAGAATTTTTCTTTTTCTATTCCACCATGATTATTACATTGTCCCCAAATTTCATCAGGGGAGCCAGACAAAATTTTTTTTATTAAAATCCAACCCACAATATGTTTTGTTGGATTACTTTCATATATAAATGCCTTTTTGACAGATTCTTTCGGAGTTTTTTTTCTAAATTCATATTTTTTTTCTCCTGAAAATATTTTTTCAGAATATTCAGGTTTAACCGACAATAATATTGCCATTACTCTTAGTCTCCTCAATAATTTTATTAAATTGTTCGTCTGAAATCTGTTCAAATCCTCTGGGAGCAGATTCGACATCTTTAATAATTTCTAATTCAATCAAACGTTTCATATTTAGCCTATTTGGAAAAGAGTAACAATATAGGAATTTCACAATGAATGGTCTGTTATAATTTGTTGATGATCTCCACTGTCGCTTAAGCTCATCATCAGTAAATACACTCCTTTTTTTACATAGCTTACAAAATTCGTCTTCATCCTTAATTGATTTATGTATTTCTTCAACTATCCCAATTGTTGTTATAACAGATTTATAATATCCACCAGTACGATAAAAAAGTATTAAATCTCCAGATTTTAAATCACGGTTTATAGATCTGGAAACATAGATCTTTGAAATTGCATTTCTATGTGGCTTATTTTCTATATAATCGTTGGGAGATTCATTACGTACTATAGAATCAGGAAGTAAATTTGTGTGGTATTCAGGACGTATGGGTACAATAAATTTTCTAGCTTTTTTTGATATGAAGGGATATGTAATTTTCGGAGAGGAAATTGAAACAATTTTTGTAAAATCTCGAGTATAAACTGATTCAATTCCAGAATCTGACTCTTTAATACCATGATATTTAAAACCAAATTTTTCTAATAAGTTGATTAAACGTTCTTCCTCGATTCGCTTTGGAAAAATTGTTACATATATTTCATCAACAAAAAATTGTAAGGCATTGTCAAAAATAATCTTTAAAAAACGTTCCCCAATATTAAATCCATTAAGATTAACCTTAAATGATCCTATCTTGAGTCTTTTTTTTCTTGCAAATGTTGGTTTTATATCGGGATATGGTTCGTTTTCATTTTCAATTTTTAAATAAAGAAATGCAAGTATAGCCTCATCTGATTTACACACATATGCCATTTCATCAGATTTTCTATTAAACCAATCCTCAAATCCTTTATAATCCTCCTTGAAACTATCAAAAAATTCGTCTTCCAAATTTATATTCCCAAAAAATTCTTTTTTTATTGATAACACATTGTAATCTATAAATTCAGGGTTTTCTATTATTGCTTTTTCAATGAATTCTTCGATAGTATAAACTTTATCTTCGATTCCTAATTCAACAGCTTTACGATGTATGTCTTTATCTTCCGAAATTAAGATATCGACTCGCCCAGTATATACTTCATTAAGCAGAATTGTGTCATTTTTATCATTTTGAGTTTTATCATATTTATTCGAAATTTGTTGAACCTCTGATTTGATTGGCGCTATTGTAGGTAGTTGCTGGTAACTTTGTAATTTAATTGAAAACGCTTTCCTTGCTTTAATGTCCTGGTTATTCGATATCTCTTGTATTGTTACTTTATGAATATATTTATTATATCCTAGTTTTTCTATCCAAAAAAACAACTTACCAATATCTTTATTATCTGGATCTTTTGTTTCTCGATGAATAATGATATTAGTATCTAAAAGAACTTTCATTCATTTCGTTATCTGATTAATACTATTAATAATCATTTTTCTCCTGTCCAACAGGATTAGTTTCAATCACTTTTATAGGAATATATTGGAAAAATCTTTGAAATGTATTTGGAGATATTACATTTTCGAAAGTTATTTCTATTGAAAATGAGATATTTCGATGATGCTACCACTAATATTGATTGCAATAGGCATATTAATCCTACTATCTCTCATACCTGTCCCGCCGTTAGTGATACTAGGTCCTCAAGGATGGCAAATAAAAATTCCAGCAGGCATTCTTTTGATTCTAATTGGTGTTTATCTGGAATATGGAACTACGTTATTAGATATACTTGGATTATGAAAGTTTGTATTCATTAGATTTTATGTATTAGGGGAATAAGGGAATACAAATGAAGAAGAAAAAAGAGAGAATATACAAAAAACTCCCTCCATCTAAATTGTATATAAGTGATGTTAAAAAAATTGTTGATATTCTAAATCAATTAAGTGATAGAATAAAGATAGAAACCGAAGAATTTGAGTTAGAAAGCGTCGATGAATTAAATGATCTTGAAGATGAGTATCTATATAATTTTGGGATTAGTTGTTATGATCCATATATCAAAATAGAAATGAGACGACACGGAATTGACATTTTTGCAGAGGGAGATCTAGAAACTAAAGGAGCAGTAACAAAAATTTTAGAAATATTTTCAAAAAGAAAACGATTAACCAGAATTTTTGAATCTAATTGGTATTTTGTTATCCAAATAATAGTCCCAGTAATAGTTGGTGTATTAGCTTCAATATTTATTCCAAAACCATATTCGATTTATGTTTTTATTTCTCTGTTATCAATATTTTTAGTATCTAGTCTTATTTTGGGATATTATTCCGTTAAAAAATATACAATAATTGTGTTAAAAGCGAAAAAAGAAGATTCTTTTTGGAAAAGAAATAAAGATTTAGTTATTATATCATTGGTTTGTACAACTGCGGGAACTCTTTTAGCGATGATTTTATTTAAAATATTTTTTGGGTAGTACAGTAACCTATATTATTTATCTTATTTTTATCATAAAATAATTTTTCAAAAGAAT
>SMTZ1_10001061_pt1 | contig 56723 bp, 55 predicted proteins | sample DeeMarSWOR136_30_FD_25667 | JGI IMG/M metagenome (IMG submission 25667) | reverse complement strand
GGCGTTTCGACGACCACACACAAAATTGGGCCGTAACAACAAGCCCGTATTCTAACCTACCCGGAGGCTCCGGTTTCATAGCTTATCTGTGGCTTATCCGAAACTTGAGTTACGGGTCACGAGAGACGAGTCACTATCTGCTATGCCAGCGGTTCGTAGAGCTGTTTCGGCCGGGCGCCCAGCGTGTTCCGGAGCGTGCCGAGTCTTTCAATTGTGCATTCGATGCGGTCGCCCGGCTGTAGGAACTTGCCCGTAGCCATGGCCACGCCGGCCGGTGTGCCCGTGGCAATAATGTCACCCGGCTCGAGTGTCATTATATGGCTCAAAAATGACACAATATCTGCCACCGGGTAAATCATCTGCGAAGTGTTGGCATTCTGGCGAACCTGCCCGTTAACGGTAAGAGTCATATCCAGATTCTGCACATCCTGGATTTCATCCGCCGTCAGCATGTAAGGCCCCATCGGTAGAAAGCCGTCGGCCCATTTGCCGTTCAGCCAGTCGTAGAATTCGTCCCAGGGTCGCTTGGCTCTGTTCTTGGCAAAAGTCACACTGCGGGCCGATACATCATTGGCAATAGTGTAACCGGCGACACAATCGAGGGCCTCTCCCGCTCCAACGCACTTTGCTGTTTTGCCGATTATGACGGCAAGCTCGATTTCGTAGTCTATTTGTTCGCTATAAGCTGGCCAGCCTATTTCTTCCTCCGGCCCGATCACGACCGTCGCCGGCATAAGAAAAGGCCTTGGCACGGTTGTCCAGCGCGGCGAGTCCGACAGACCAAGCTTCAGGCCTGTCTCCTTGATGTGCTCAGCGTAGTTTCCCGCAAGAGCAATTACCTTGCCCGGGCGAGGGATCGGCGCAAGAAGCCTAACCATATCCAGAGGCGTTAAAACCTCACTTGAATCTGCCAGTTCAGCAAGTTTCGCAAGGCACGATTGCCCCCTCTGCAGGATGTCTTTGACACTGCGCGGCGGATTTGGACCCTGCCAAGCCGATGGGACATCCACGAGTCCCGCATCCGTCAGTATCGCGCAGGAAACTGATTCATTTCTGGCGTATGTAACTAATTTCATCGGTCTATCCTTTTGTCATCCTGTTGATTGGTTTCGATAATTGTAGCAAAAATAGCTTGAATCCACAGCAACAAAACGTTCTAATGTGAAGTGAATCCGTTGACGGTACGGCTGGCCTTCGCAAGCCGTGCACGCAACGGCCTTTGCTAAGGCAGATGCTTTTTCTTAAGGGGCTCTCGCAGATGGCAATAAAAGATATCTGGACAAAAACGAACCACTGGCTGAAGGCTCACAGCATCGCACCCGTCACAAATTCTCGCCCGGAAGTCGATGACCAGGGCCTGATTGCCCAGGATGCCGACTCTACAGACTCGACTGTGGACGACGCTGACGCCCAACCCGATCAGGCTATTGTAAAAACACCCCAGCCGGTGGACAGGTCCCAATCCCTCGAAAAACTGCAGGAGGGTTTCAACACCCTCATTGATAAGTTGCAGTCTATCAATGAGCATTTGAATCGTCAGCTTACCTTGAATGAAGAGCTGATGGGCCGAATCGAACAACTGCCCCAATTGCTGCAGGGCTTTCCCGCCATCGTAGAGAATCAAAAACAGATAACTGAGCAGCTACTCGAGCAGCTAAAAGCGAGCGCTGTCAAGAGCCAGCAGTTTATCGATGCCGTTGAAAAAATACCTACTGAAACCGCCAAACAGACGGACGCCCTGGTCAATATCGACCATCAGCTTGGCGCCGCTGCCGACACGGACGTCCAAATGACTGAGAGCTTTAACAAGTTCAACGAGACTTTGGACAGGCTCAACCAGAGCACGCTTGGTCAGACAGACGGTATTCTAACTATGAGTAAAACCTTCGCCACGAGCGACCGCTATCTCAAATACATCGTCTCCAGGCAGAACAAGCGATTGATGTGGATATTCATAGGTGCAGTCGGCGTGTGCGTGGCGGTCATCCTGATTCTGGCCGGCATCATCATCTACCTGAGACACTAAGGTTGACCCCGGCCTCTGGGTGGAGCGCTTCCGGCTTTGTCAATCCATTTTGCCCGTTCGTGCATGGCCCGCTTCGCTGTCCAGTGCTTGCTGGGGCGACGCATGTTTCAGCTTTACAGCCAGTGCAAGGCCATAAGCGCAAAGTCTTTGAAATCCACCTTGCAATCCCCGTTTATGTCCCCTGCAATGATCGTTTCGCAAACCGGCTCGCCAAAATAAGACTTGCTCGCCTCGACTGTACCACCGTAGGTACCCATGTTGATTATGCCGCCATTGGGAAATGGCTCGTAGCCAACAGGACTGACCGGATTGCCAGCGTCAATGCAGGGGCTCGTGACATCATCCTGAACCCAGGTTCCCGCCAAAGGCGGGTTCGCATCCCACCTGCCTGCCTGAGACTTCAAGTGATAGTCACCGTCAACCCAAAAATCGTCCCAACGGTTGTCCGGGGTCCCGTTGTTATCTATATAACCCGCTCGAACAAAGCACGGGTCGGCGCTGATATTGCCCTCGTCCAGAGACCTACCTTCTATGTTGCTGTAAGAGACCGTAGCCTCACCCGATATTTGCGGCTCGTTGGGAGAGGCGTTGGACCAGACGATGCAATTGGTAATTACCGGATTGCCGGTGGAGTAGATCCCGCCGCCATTGTCATCCGCCAAGTTATTGGCGATTGTACAGGATGTGATGGTAGGAGTGCCGCTTTCGCAGTATATCCCGCCACCATTACCTTCGAATTCTTCGCCAATTTCATCCGCTGGACAAAGCTCAGACCAATTGCCTGCAATCAGACAGTGGCTGACTGTGACATTATCCTTGCAATAGATGCCACCACTGTGGAGGCCTCTCTGCATCCCGCAACGTCGTGCGCAATTGCCTGTTATGCTGCAATAGGAGATTGTCGTGTTGCCAGTCGCGCGCACCCTGCCTTCACCAGTGTTATCGCTAATCGTGCAGTCGCTCACCAGAGAATTGCCGCCGCAAGAGATGCCGCCGCCATAGTTGTTACTGATCGTGCAATTCGTGATTGTTAGGTTGGCTCGAAAGGACGTGATACCTCCGCAGCCCCAGTCAGACCAGTTATCTACAATAATGCACCGGTCAATGACCGCATTTGAATCCTGACAATGAATTGCACCTGCCATAAGGTCACCATAATTATCGATGAAAGTACAACGGAGAATTCTCGGGCTGCTCCCTTGGTCGCACCAAATCCCACCACCGCCCCACATGATTTCGTCCGATGAACAGGAGATAGAAGTATTGTTCGATCTTATCATGCACCGGCTGATAGTGGGGCTGGAACCTCTGCAGAAGACCCCGCCTCCTGCTGTGCCCCAATGACCAAGCACGAACTCGTCGCGGCCCCAGAATTCCGTAATTGTCAACCCATCAATTACCGAATCTCGCCCCTCGCCGCTGTGGAATATGAACCCATGGTGGCACCCCTCTCGCCCGTCAAGGACTGTCGCGGCCACAACATCCGGATCGTTCGGCTCCATACTGCGAACTGTGATCGGTTTTCCCCCGAAATCCAGGTCTCGATTCCCATCTCCCGTATACCTGCCCGGCTTAACCACGATGACATCGCCATCATTAGCATCGTCGATTGCCGCCTGAATGCTGTTGAAATCAGCGGGGGCATCATTGTCGACGGTGATTATGCTTGCCTGACAGGTTCCGGCCAAGAACACACAGATAGAGAATAGAGCTAACGGCCTCATTTCCGATTCCCTCGCGACACATCAAGCTGGAAGCTTACTGTGATTATACCGCTTTTTGACCGCCGGTCAAAGTGAAAAACAGCATCGTTCAAAGCGGGATAAGGCTCTTCTGAATCCGCTGAGCTGCCGCGTCCTGCGTAACTCGTGCCCTGACAAATTGTTATGGGCATTTCTGGCCGTTGAACTATCTCGAAAAGTGTTATACCAGTTGTATTAAATTACACCGCTCTTAATGGATTATCTGAGGTAATTCATGATGCTCCAAAGTCAACAACTATTGAATCCACATTCTGGCTCAGATATGTGGTGCACAAAGACCAATCGTAATTCGTATTACCCTTGGTTGGTGTAAGTCAACTTTCGCGCTCTTGACAATTTTCGATCCGGGAAATTTGCATTGGGAGACTGATGTTCTAACAGCCTGATTATTCTTGGCAGGTCCAGGGTTTTCATCGCACTTGCATAAAATGCAGACCGCTGTGGAGCTGTTCGCGTAGAGCCGCGACCGCGCGTTTATGTCAAATAACCCGGAGGGCAGAGTTCCACGGGCTCACCGTGGGTATCTACTCCGTAAATCGATATAGGAAACTCCAACTCTGTGTTCAGGCAAATACAGTTGGACCAACAACGCATCCTTGGGCTCTTTTTGAAAAAAGAACAACATTTGTGATGTACCTGCGGATTGTGCTAAAACCTTTTTGCTTAGCAGTTTAGCCGTACTATCCTCAAAAAGGCACAGAATGCCAGGCCAAAAATTCTTGTTTTTGTTTGAATGCAGCCGCGCAATCTGATACAAACGCAAATTGTTGCTCTTTGAAAAGAAAATAACCTGAGTGCAGGTCTCAAAGCCATGCTTTGGGATAGCCAAACGGGAACGCGGTTAAAAGCCGTGACGGTCGCGCCGCTGTGCGTGTCTGCTCCGAGACTGCTCGGAAATCCAAGAGGCATATATGGGTTTCCAAACGCGAAAGGAAGCGTTTGGGGTCCCCATCCACTGTTCGCCATTGGCGAATGGGAAGGAGCCTCGAGGTAAGACGCAAGTCAGAAAACCTGCCTGTAGTCAGTTGCACATAAATAGTGGGCCTCATTTTGCAGAGAATGGCGAAATGGGGGCCCGAGTGTTCTCGCGATGTGGAACACCGTGCGGTCCATCGACCTGAGAGAACTTTCACCGAGTATGAAAAAAGTGGTCGGGTAAGGTTTTGGTTGTGGGTAATTTGAACCGTCGTTCCTTTCGCGGGAACGGCGGTTTTTTTGTTGGTTTTAGTGCTCTCGCGATGAGGGGCAATGTGCACGGAATGAGGTGAGTAAAATGCAATTGAGGAATTTTGTTTGTTTGATTGCTGTTTTGACCATGGTGAGTTTTGCGAATGCCGATAGAGTCACGCTTGAAGATTTGATTTTGCCGGGCGAATCTTGCTGGAACGGGTCGGATGAGTCGGGCGGCTTCAACAGCGGAGGTGCCCACTTTGGCAATAGCTATAACTCTGCCTGGGAAACGTGGGACGGTTTTTCATACTCGAATATGACTGACACAGCAGTCACCGGAATAGCCGGTCAATACAATGCTATCACAGGCGCGGGTCAAGGCAATTCGGGTAACTATGCCATTGGTTATGTCGGCTGGGCCGGGCTGCCTACCGTCACGCTGGATACAGCGGGCGTTCTTGCCGGTTTGTATGTGACAAATAACAACTGCGCTTACTATTCGATGCTTGATGGGGATGCGTTCGCCAAGAAGTTTGGCGGTGAGACCGGTGATGATCCAGATTGGTACCTGCTGACTATTACGGGCAAGAATAGCAGCAGTGAGGTAACCGGAACCGTCGAATTCTATCTGGCTGACTTCCGCTTTGAGGACAACAGCCAGGATTACATCGTCGATACATGGCAATTCGTTGATGTAACATCCTTGGGCACAGTAAAGGGCCTGGAATTTGGATTAAGCTCCAGTGACGTCGGTGATTGGGGGATGAATACGCCGGCGTATTTTGCGCTGGATACGATCGTGCGCGAGTCAGTACTCATGCCGGTTGGGCCTTACACGGAGGCGGGCGTGAATGGGTATATTGGGGATGACGGGCGACATGCTGCTGCCACAGATGACGATGCGGTTATTAACCCGATATTTCGAGGCTGGACCACGCGCGTTGTAAGTTACGAGCCTGCACCTGGGGTAGATGCTCAATGGACCGATCCGAATAAGGCACTTGGACCGGCTACGGGTGACAACGTATTTGGAATTGTGAGCCTTGGTGATTTGGATGAGGACCAGATTGCCGCGGGCGTGCCGCCGGGTCAGATAACTCTGTCTTTTAGCGAACCAATCTGCGATGGGAACGGTTATGATTTTGCTGTTTTTGAAAACGGCATAATCTCTCTAAAAGACACGGCCGCCGGTTCGATTGCGGGGCAGATGTTTGCCGAGTTGGGATACGTGGAGGTATCCTCGAACGGCAAAGACTTTGTTAGATTTGGGTCTGTCTCGCTAACACCGGAATTGGTGGGCCCATACGGCACTATTGAGATTAGCCACGTTTATAATCTTGTGGGAAAGCACCCTAACGCTAACGGGCTTTGCATGGGTACGCTTTTTGACTTGAGCGAGATTGCCAATGAACCCAATGTTATATCGGGCATTGTCGATACTAACAACATAAGCTACGTCCGAATAGTTGATATTCCCGGCAGCGGAGACTTTGCTGATGAAGCTGTGACTCAGGTTGACCCCGCCAGTTGGCCCTATTGGGGTGACTATGTGAAAAACCATCCGATTTACGATGCCTGGTTTACATTTGGCTCGGGCGGGGTGGACCTGGAGGCAATAGGTGTTCTGGAAGAACAAGAGTATTCGGCTGACATCAATCTGGACGGCGTAGTTGATGTTTGTGATTTTGCTCTGTTTGCGTCGGCGTGGCGAAGCCATTTCGGCCAAGCGAACTGGATAGCGAGATGTGATCTGGCCAAGCCAAAAGACTACGTGGTTGACACATTCGATTTTGCTGCGTTGGCTGCTCAATGGGTGGGAGTGGAAGAATGGCGGAATAAGTAGGCAGAGGCGAAGAGTAATAGGTTCGGAAGTTTAGTGTTGGTGTTTTCATGTTTGGCGACAAGAGAAGAGCCTTTAGTTTGATTGAGCTGTTGGTGGTGATTTCGGTCGTTGCATTGTTGATGGCCTTATTGATGCCGGCCTTGGGTTCAGCAAGGGCTCAGGCCCAACGCATGGTCTGTAGGTCTAATCTTCGCCAGCTTGTTCTGGCGAACAGCGGGTATGCGATCGAAAATGACGGCTATTATGTGCCAGCAGCGCCCGACATTACTTCGGAAATGGGAGGCATGTACCGCTGGCATGGGATACGCAGCAGTCCCGATGAGCCGTTTGACCCGATGAAAGGGCCTATTGCAGCGTATCTGGCCAGTGGAAAAGTCAAGGAATGTCCCGAAAAAGTAAACTTTGTAGGCGGACAGGATTGGAATACAAATTTTGAGCAGGGCTGTGGCGGGTACGGATACAATCATGTATATCTGGGTTCGCGAAACTGGCAGGATCGACAGTTCAAGACAGTCCAGGAGGCCCAGCGTGCAGGCTGGGAAACGACAAAGACTACGGAGGTACGCAAGCCAACCGAGACTTTAATGTTCGCCGACACCGCGATGTCCAATCGCAAGCCATATCTGATAGAGTATTCGTTTGCGGAACCACCTTTTTACGTCTACAAAGGCAAACCTGTCACGAGCTATTACCTTTCTGCCTCCATACATTTTCGTCATCGAGGCCGGGCAAATATGAGCTGGGCTGATGGGCATGTTGACTCACGGCAGATGGCTGATGTTGATGCAGACAATGTCTATTGTGTAGATTCTGCTGATATGAGATTGGGCTGGTTTGAGCCGGTGGATAATACGCCGTTTGATTTGGAGTAATCGACGTGGATTTGGCAGTCTTGAGTGGTGCGAAATATGGCACCCTACTTAGCGTACCATGCCCAAGCTACGGTTGAGCATGCTACCGACTGAAACGCAGATACATTCTCGAACCGGAAGAAGTCAAGGAATGACGGGCAAGAGGATGTGTGAGGCGCGGTCGGTATCGTGATAGATGGTTTGTGTTGCCTTTGCCATTTTCGTAGCGGTGGCGAAGTGCTCAGCTGTATTGAGGTTTCGGTCAAAGCGAGGGAAATTGCTGCTGGAGATCTCGACTCTTATTTTGTGGCCGGCCAGGAAAACGTTGCTTGTGACCCACAGGTCGATTTCATATCGGTATATTTTTCCGGGCTGGATTAGGCTCGGGTCGTTGCGCGAGTCCCGGTAGCGGGCGCGCATGATGCCGTCGCAGAGATTGAATGGGCGATCATCGGGGTGGACATCGACCAGCTTTGCCGTCCAGTCAGTATCTTTTGCGGTGCTGGCGGCGTAGAGAATCACCTTTACCGGCCCGGTGACTTCCAGCTCGGTCTTGAGCTCGTCGCTGGTGAAAACGAGGACATCGTTTCTTTTCTCGACCTTACTCTGGTCTCGTGGTCCGGCGGGACAGCCGATTAGATTGCAGCCGCCGGCTGTGGGGACGGGGTCGTTCGGGTCATAGACGAATTCGTCACAGGGCTGCTCGGAAGGCCTGGCTGTCGTTAATTTTCCGTCTCCCGTCGCGGTGTTTGCGGCGCCTTCGCTGTGAAAATAGTAAGGTGTGTATGTGGTTCGCTCAAGCGGCCATTCTTGCTCGTCTCGCCACTGGTTTCGGCCCATGACGAAGATGCGGAAAGGAGGCCAGTTGTCGGGGCCGGTATCTTCGCCCTTTAGCCAGTGGTCGAACCATTTTGTCTGGATGTCACGGAGGTTGACCACGGATTCTTTGCCAAAATCCAGGTCGCCCACTTTTCCGTCCTGACTTATTCCGTGCCCCCAGGGTCCCATGAGCAGGTGCTGGTGTCTTCGGGCGTGCTCTGAGCGTGACATTTTTCTGACGGCGTTGATGTGGTCAAAGACGGTCCTGGCGAAGATGTCATACCAGCCGCCGACCGCGCAGATGGGCACGGTGATATCCTGCCAGCGATTGCGGACGCCACGGGCAGCCCAGTAGTCATCATAGTGGGGATGGGCGACCCAATCGCGCAAGTACTGGACCTTGCGACCAATTGCCTGGTCCCATTCGCAGAGCGGCAGCGTTCGATAGGCCTTAATCCAGTCCTGCTCGCGCCAAGTGAACATGCCGAGCACGGCACCTTTCTCACCCGGTCGAAACGAGACCAAGCTGCCCCAACCCATAATCAGAGCGAGATTTAGTGCTCCGTCTGTATATATGCCATCGCCATAGGTGTCGACGAGCGGCACGACGGGAAACATGGCCTTTAGATATTCGCCGGCGTTCGGTGCGGATATCCATTGTGTAAAGCCGAGGTATGATCCGCCGCAAGTGCCTATGGTGCCGTTGCACCACGGCTGGTCGAGTATCCATTTATGGGTTTCTCGGCCGTCAGCCGCCTCATTGGCAAATGGCTCCCATTGTCCCTTGGAAGCTCCTCTGCCGCGGCAGTCCTGGCTGACGAACACGTAGCCGCGAGCTGCATAGAAAAGGCCGTCGCCAAGTTTTTCGTCGCCCTTGCCGTAGGGCGAGCGCATGAGTATGACCGGGAATTTGCCGTCTGCCTTTGGCAGGAAGATGTTGGCTGAAAGCTGGACGCCGTCCGGCATCGGAATCTTTACGTCTGTGCGAACTTCGACCTCAAGGGTGTCTTGGGCGGCAAGAGTTGCCTGTGGTAGCAACAGGATGGAGAGAAGCAGAATAACGCGTGCTCGTTTGGTCATGGCTCTTTCCTTTCAACTTTTGTGGCGGTTCGAGCATCCTTGGCGGCGGTATTGTAGCAGTTATCTGTCTTACTTGAAAGGAAAGTCTGGCCGAAGCGTAAAAACTGAGCGGTGGCGTGTGCCGCTAATGGGGGGGGGTAGCGTTGTTTGATTTGAAATAGGAATTGGGTGTGCTTATAATTGCGGGCGTGGATAGGGCAAAACTGAGACAAGTCGGTACGTTTGCGTGGCAAGGTCTAAATCAGCTTTTCTGGCCGCCAGTTTGTACGAACTGCCGGGAGAGCATTTGTGAGACGGACAAGAGTCTGTGCAAGGATTGTTGGGGTCAGCTTTTGATTTGTACGGCCGGCGATTACTGCCCGCGCTGCGGGCGAGATGCGAGCAGGTACGGTCTGCTCGATGGTGCGTGTCCAGATTGCCAGGGGAGGGAGTTTTATTTTGACATGATAACGCGGGGCGGAGTCTATGAGGATGCTTTGAGGAAGATGATACTATCCTTCAAGAAAGGGCGTACCGAACTTGATTCTGTCTTGAGCTTTTTGGCCAATTCTGCCCTGCAGGGAAGCGGTTTTTATGACGATATAGAGTTTTTTGTTCCTGTCCCGCTGCACTGGATGAGGCGATTTGTCCGCGGCTACAATCAGTCTTTAGTTTTGGCTAAGACGCTGAAGCATCCAACAGCGAAGATCAACACCGACCTTGTGCGAATCCGCCGCACCAAATTCCAGACTTCCTTTGACGACTACAGGTCTTGGGAGGCCAAACGCGCCGCCAATGTTGCAGGTGCTTTTGCCGTCCGTTACAGACACAGTTTCGCTGGCCGGAAGGTTTGCCTTGTGGATGACATCAAAACAACCGGCGCAACACTGAGCGAGTGCGCAAAGACCTTAAAAGAGGCCGGCGCATTGAAGGTCTTTGCATTAGTCTTAGCCGTCGCGGGACAAAGTAGCGGCTAACCGTGCGGCCAGCAGAACTACTTGGGCGGTGTAGGTAGGACGGCACCTCGACATAGAGGGAACATCAAATTGAAAGTAGCCATTCCGGCGACTGCCAAACTCTATAGTCTTTCGTATTTTATGATGGCCCGGTATAGGCCGTTGATGCGCTTGCCGTCAACGATTGTGGGGGAGTATTTCTCGTTGCGAGGCTGCAGGCGGACAGCATCATCCGGCTCGAAGAACACGCGCTTGAAGGTCGTCTCGTGCGGCATGGCGAAACGAATGAAACAATCGTCGCCGTTGTGCACCTCGGCGGCAGGCGAGAAAATCACTATGTCACCCTCGCAAAACTTGGGCTCCATGGAATCGCCGACAACGCGGACGGCAAAGGCGTTCGAGTCATGCAAATCCGGACATCGCACGTAATCATCGGCTACGCCGGCAGGATAATCCAGGTCGTTGAAATCAGTTGGATAGCCGGCTGCAACCCTGTTTATGACCGGCACCAATCGTCCAGCAGCTAAGGGTAGCCTGCTTTGCGTGACATCCAATTCGCTCTCAGCAAGAAGCGCGTCAAGCTTGCTTACATCAGCTTTCTTATCGATAAGGTTCTTGATGAGCTGTCGCCATCGCTTGTTTTCGGCCTCGGCTGACTCGTATCCCTCGCGAACATCTGAGGGCATGCTTTCCATGTGAGCGATGTACAGGAGCAGGCCCGGCTCAAAGTCAAGGATTCGTTCGAGCTTTGTCAGCAGGTCGTCGCTGGGTGGGTTTTTGACCTTGCCGGTTTCGATGGTTGATAGATATGGTTTGGAGAACCCGACTCGATTGCTGACTTCCTCCAGCGTCAGATTCAACTGCTCACGTTTCTTTCTTATTATTTGTCCGAGGGACATGCTGAATCCTCTAATTTAGGAGCGTCCTTAGTCAACTTCCACAAGTTCATAACTAATGCTGCCGAGGCCGATGCGCTCGGCGTGTTCAATTTGGTGGCGAGGGTCGAGTTTTTCGTCCTCGAGCAATTCTGCCAGACTCTTGCCGGCTTTTCTTTCTACCAAATCCAGGGCCGCCCTGTCAACAGCCACTGGGTCTGTTGACGCCACTATTCCGATATCATCGACTATTTTAGGCATATCGGGTGTGTTCATGCAATCGCAACCTTCGGTAACTGATATGATATAATTGAAGAATGCGACCTTGTTTTCTTTTCCCTTGAGGGTTCCCAGCGCGTACTCAGCCATGCTTTTTTGCAATATTTCGCTCTCCGGGCCCCAATGAAATTTGACGGCGCCGAACCTGCAGACTGCCAAACATTCCGCACAGCTAATACATTTGTCCTGGTCGATATGCGCTTTTACATCGTCGAGAGAAATGGCGTCAGCGGGGCAGTTGTCATAACACTGGCCGCACCTTGTGCAGTCATCACCGATGGTGAGTGTTAGGGCTGCGTGCTGTTGCATCTTTCCTTTTCTGCTTGCACAGCCCATGCCCAACGTTTTTAGCGTGGCCGCGAGGCACGTCGCGACATGGCCGGTAAGGTGAGCCACGGAGAGAATTGATTGACATCTTACGATATCGTACGCGACAAAGACTTCTTTATTAAGTTCGCCCTTGATCCGGACCGGCATCTCGGACGTCCCGAACAATCCGCCGGTTGCGATGAATGGTATCCCAAGCGTTTCCAAACAGAAGCCGTGCTCGGTAGCCAGAATTGTATGGTCGACAGCATTGTGCCTTCGGCCCGTGTACAAGGTGCTCGTGTCGGTCAAAAATGGTTTTGTTTTCAACGCGATAAGCTCATCCACCAATCCTTTGATACATGGAGCGGTCAGGTACGTATTACAATCGCGTTCTCCGACGTGGACCTTAACAGCGGTGAAATCATTTTCCTCAAAGCAGCTTGCGAAGCCGCCTGCCTTGAATATCTTACGGGCCTTTTCAGAAATCGCTTTCTCGCCGTCTTTAACAGAGGCCTTGATAAAATGTACCTTCGAACCCATAAGAAGTCGCCACTTGCAGTCAAATAAATCAACTTACGATTTACAATCGCCCAGCTTGATGACGCAACATGGTCATTATGCGAATTCGGTTTATTGCGTTCACGTTACTCTGTATTCGTATCATGCCCAAGACTTCGGCGATCCGCCTGCGGTGGACGCTACGCCTGAGCATGCGACCCACAGTGAACCAATTAAACTAAAAGCGTATTATATCGTCTCTTTAGCTTGCGGCAAGAATAGATTAGAAAAGCAGATGCCCACACAGTATTTTTACGCCGAGACCTATGAGGATCAGCCCGCCGAGCGCTTCGATCCTGTTCTCGAAAAAGTGCCCAAATTTTTTGCCAATGAATACGCCAAGATAGGAGAGCACAAAGGTTGTCAGGCCAATAATTGTCACAGCCAGTGCAATTGAAGCGGTCAAAAGCGACAGCGTTATTCCAATGGTCAGGGCGTCGATGCTGGTAGCGACGGACAAAACGAGCAAGACAAGAATATTGGCTGGATTCGAATTTTGCTCGACTGACTTGATCTTGAATGACTCATAAATCATTTTGCCTCCGATGGCACTCAACAGGCCGAAGGCTATCCAATGGTCATAGTCAGCTATGTATGCCCTGAAACTCAGGCCTGCCAGAGAGCCTACGAGGGGCATAAAGGCCTGGAAGGCACCAAAGAAGATGGCCATTCGCAAGGCGTGCTTTACCTTTAGCTGCCTGTACACACTACCGCTGACAATGGAGACCGCGAAGGCATCCATTGCGAGACCAACAGCAATGATTGTTATTGTAATCAGGCCCATGGCTTTTTGAGGCGGCTGCGCTTGCACCAGAAGTCTGTCATGCAATTATACGAAACCTGAGATATATATGGGCTGCTGCCGAATAATCCACCAATAAATTGTTGGGCTAAGTACAAGAATATGTCTGGTTTGGTAAAAAATGTGGCGTTAACGGGCATAGGGCATTTGTCTAATATGAACCGTCTCATGAGTCAGGTCCTCGGTGATCCTTCGCTCGCCGAGGCTCGGTCTCATTTTCTTTCCATAAAAGCGCAGTTAAACATGTGCGGTCCAAATTTGCCACTGATTTGTACTGTTTGCAAGTCGATTATCACAAAGTAAGTTTCAAACAATTCTCTCAATTCATCTTCAGATGAGAAATACAAAATACTGCCCAGAGATGTTTTCCTATATTTGCCGGAGCCGCCGAACCCCATATCCTTGTCACTAAAACAGGCGGAGAAGTACTTGCCGTTAGGATTAAGTATTCGATGGACGTTGCTTATATATTTTTTCCTCTGTTGCGGGAATATATGGTGCAACAGTCCCCAATCGTAAGCGAAGTCGCAGGATTGATCGACCTGGTCCAGCCCGTCGACGACATCTTCGACCAGGAAGTTGCACTTTAGGCCGTTTTGCCCGGCGTTTTGTCTGGCTATTCTTATAGCCGTGGGCGAAGAATCAACTCCGGTAACATCGAATCCTCTGCTGGCGAAATAGATAGCATAATTTCCCGCGCCGCAGCCCAGGTCAATAGCTTTGCAGGGCTGGACTTTGCCGGTGTCGACTAAGTCAACCAAAGGCGCCGGCGGAGTCTCCATGTTCCAGGGGATGTCGTCGAGCGACATATTTTTGTAAACGTCATCTATTTGAAATTGGTCCTGCCTGTCCACAAAAAGATTCCTGCCAAGGTATTCATTGTGAGGCCAGCAGCTTTACTGCTTTCTGTTCTTCTATAAGGAATAAACAATGTTTGATTTTATAAGGTGTTGGCGGAACGACCTCCAACAAATTGGGGAGCTAAATATAAATTTGTAACATCGGCGTGCCGGCGACGGCTGAGCTCAAGGCACCATTTCATTCCTTTAAAAATACAGATATCAATAACTGTGATCGCGATTAGACGCAAAACTACCCGGCAATGATTTTTTTTCTACTCGGCTTTAATTATGCCGTCTTCGGTGAGGTCCTCGGCGATTTTTTGGCCCGGCTTGACGATTAGGAACTCGCTGCTATCCCACTGGCCATCGACGAGCCTTTGCATCAGGCCGGGGTCACCTTTGAGCTCATCGTAGCTCCAGCCGAGAAAGTCGGCACACCGTTTAGTATACTCTCTGTATTCGTCAGACTTCACAAGGCCCCAGTCGATATATGTGGCCCAGCCATATTCCTTTATCCAGGTCTGCTCGACTTCCATAAGATATTGAGCGTTATCTTTGCCGTACTTTTCTTCGTATTCCCTGAGCAGGCCTTCATAGCGTTGTTTGCTGGGCTGCTTGCCGGACTCTATCCAGCCTGGACTGTACCAATATACGCCGCGATGGGAATCGAAGTAGTCCTGGTATTTTTCTTTGGAGCCAAGTAAAAGTGTGACACAGTCGTGGCCGCGGGGTACGACAATCGGGATTTTCGCAGACAGGCCCACAGAACTTCCTGGCGGAGTTTGTCCGGCTCATCGTGCAGGCCCTGCTCCATCAGGACCACGTCAACAACATTCTTTGAGCGGGCGGCACAGAAGTATGCCTCTCGTTGCATCACCTTGCAGGCTATAAATTGAAATCGCTGCACTCTGCGAGAGATTAGTGAATGGTCACGTTCAGTCATATTTTGCCAAAGGTGGATGAATATTTAGGGCTTGCACATCTTGCATGGTCTTTTGCCGGCCTTTATTGCTTGGTTCCTGCTGCTGTACTTCACAAGATTTCTCTGCGCGATTCTCTTTGCCCAGCGACATTCTGGTGTGTGAAAGACTTCGCTGTTCTTTGACGCGACATAGCCATATTTGGCCACCGCTTGGTTGAGAGGCTGCTTCGCGTCCCGCATTGCTGGTGAAACACTGCTGTCTGCTTTGGCATCCGTCGCTCGGTGGTTCGATGGATTCGCTGCGTGGTATGAGCTGATGAAGACCTCAGTCTGCCTGAGGACAACATTCGTGATTTTTGTGGCCATATCTTTTGCCGGTACGACCTGCATAACAGGTTCGGTTGCCCAAACATCAGCTTTGAAATGGAACCTATTCTGGGTTGCGAGACGGACCGCTCTCAACAACGATGTCTGAATGCGAAACGCATATCGCTGAGAATCGACCAGCTTGAGGGTCTCTATGCCTATTTTGAGGTCTGAACTGGCGGCTAATTTGTACATGACACCTTCTTCGGGCGTAAAGACCTGTACTCCGGCTTTTCTGAGTCTGCGTTCAACTTGCGACTTGATGTTCTGCCAGAGCAGATGATTTGTGTTGGGGTCGGTGCCGTGCGTGTCAATAAAGACACACAATTGGTCAATTCCCGCCAGGGTAGGGTTGGGCGTGCCAATGAGATCGCCCTCAACGATTCGAGGCAACTCTGTTTCACATAGGGCAGGGACGCCCACAATAGCGGCAACGACTGCGAAAATTAGATAATGCATTTTGGAATTCATAGTCTGCCTCCCTTTCTAACTTCCCACAAGGCTCATGCAATTCTCAGGTTACAACGGCAAAGGACATCGACATCGATTTTTCAACTAACGCGTAGTGCCTTTTGTACCGCTGCCTTCATTTTTGCCAGGCCGGTCTCGGCCACCGTCAGTGGGTCTTGCTTCCAGTAGTCCGGATTGAATAGCTCCAGTGACAGTACGGCTCGGCTGCCGTTGGCATGCAGGTCACACAATATCTGCGTCAGCGGCGCGATGCCATCTCCGGGGTACACACGGTCGCGGTCGCTTATCTTACCGCGTGGCGGGTCGGCAGGGTAGTCATTCAAATGAAAGACGTGGATCGCCTTAGCGCTGAGCAATTTCAGGCCGGTGAAGTCGGAGCCGCCTTTATAAATATGATAGACATCGGGCAAAAGACACGCTTTGGGGTGGCCGCTCTCGATGACCACAAACATCGACTGGCCCAATCGGTGCAGATTCCTGGAAGAGCCCCATATCTCTACCTGTGGTACAACACCCATTTGATCGCCAAGCTCCAAGAGGGTTCGATAGCGCTCGGCAGCCCTGACAAGGTCGAGCCCTGGCTTTCTGGTAGCTCCGGCCGGAGGGGCTGCTATGCGCTTGCCACCAATCTGAGCCAGTATGTCCATCTCGTGCTTAACCTGTTCGAGCCCTTTGGCACGCTCGGCTTCATCATCTACAATCCAGCGGAAGAAGCTGATAGCACTTTCGACGGTCAGTCCCAGGTCGGCGATGCGCTTGCGCAGGTCTTTGAGATTGCCGCCGCTCTCGACGTACTGATTGATTCTGTCGACCCACGGCTCAATGGCTTGGTAGCCGGCCTTTGCGGTGATTTCGATCTCCTTGTCCAAGCTGAGGTTCTGGCCGCGGATAGTGCTGGTGTTGAAACAGTATCTGAATGGTACTGCGGGCTTGGAGCTATCGCTCTTTATGGCTTCAGCGGCGGTGGTGCGGGTGGTTAGGCCGACACTTAGGGCTGCGCCCGCGCCGGATAGTAGTTGCCTTCGAGACAGGCGGTTTTTTGTCATGACTATCTCCTACGTTAAAAGTCTACTCCATTGAAGTAGCTGTTCCGGTCCGCCGAGGCGGGCTAAACAATCCTGTACGTGTTTGACGTAGCTTCACGCTATCAACGCGAAGGCGTCGGTGACATCCATACCTTCTCTGATTCCGAGAGCTTGGGCTTTCGCGTTGGCCTTGGTAATCTTTCGATTTGGGAAACGCTCCAGGGTGCCAATCGGGTTGTCCGGTGTGCTTTCTACTATTGCTGCGGCAACGCCGAACCTCTGACAAGCCTCTACGTCAATTGCAGGGCATGCCAGGAATCCTTTAGAGCCTGTCACCAACAGGATGTTGAACGCAGTCCATTTGGCCTGCACGCCTTCAACCAAGCCATTTTCAGTCTGATACGTTTTGGTCTGGATTTGCACTACTGTTTCCTTGGAGAATGCTTCTTTGCGCCAAAGTAAACTGTCAGTCGATGCTGAGCGATATTTGTCTCAAACGGACTTGCCGAGCTGTCCCTCGATCTCAGCCAACTTCTCGTCCAGCAGCTCTTTGGTTTTTGCCTCCACATTAAGTCGAAGGAGCGGCTCGGTATTGCTCGGCCGACAATTGAACCACCAGTCTTTGTATCCGATAGTAACACCGTCAAGATGGTCGATATGGCCATCGTTGTACCTTCTGGCTAACTCATCCATTTTGGTTTGTTTGTCTTCTACTTCGAAGTTTATCTCGCCACTGCTGGAGTATCTGCGCAGCGGCTGGATAAGCTCGCTTATCGGCACCTCCGCCTCACTGACGATATTCAGTACGTGCATTAAGGTAATTACAGCCGACTCGACGTAAAAGTTGTCGCGATAATAGAAATGCCCCGAAAGCTCGCCGCCGAATACAGCATGCGAGTCGCGCATAGCCTTTTTCATGAAGGCGTGTCCGACGCGCTCTCTTCGCGGTGTCCCGCCGTTTTTGATGATCTCTTCGGCGACGACCCGGCTGCTGCGCAAATCGTAGACAACCGTGGATTTGGGCTGCTTCTCCAAGAAGTACGGCACCATCAGGGCAGTTATCAAATCACAACTGATTTTGGTCCCTTTTTCATCTACCATCATCAGGCGGTCGGCGTCACCATCGAAGCAAATGCCGAAGTTGCACGCGTTCTTTTTTACGGCCGATTTGACTTGAGACAGGTTCCGCTCGACCAGAGGGTCGGGCGGATGCTTGAACCTGCCTGTGTGCTCGAAGTTAAGCGCGATTATCTCTACCGGTAGGTCACTAAAAATCGCTGGGACGACTTTTCCGGCCATGCCGTTCGAAGCATCGACGGCAATTTTCTGGCTATCTATATTCGGCCTTAAGAACTTGAGCACATGCTTCTTGTATTCGGCTGTCAGATCCAATTTTTCAACTGCGCCGGTTGCTTTACCTTTAGTGTGAATTAGGGCTGTTGCGATGTGCTTTATGTCTTTCAAGCCGGTATCGGCGCCGATGGGCTTAGCCTCCAAACCGGATATTTTGAATCCGTTATACTTCGCCGAGTTGTGGGATGCTGTGACCTGAACGCCCCCACATGTGCCCAGATGGTTGATCGCAAAATACATCTGTGGCGTGTCAACCATGCCTATATCAACCACGTTTGCCCCGGTAGCGTTCATGCCTTTTGTAAGGGCTTGGGTGAGTGCTTCGCTGTGTGTTCTCATGTCCCGGCCAACGCATACCGCTTGCGCGTGGGCCTGCCCGCGTTTATATCCGTGAAGCAAAGACCGCAAAAACTGGGCCGTCGCATAGCCGATTTTCCACGCGTCCTCTTCGTTGATCTGGTCTCGGTAGATGCCTCTTATGTCATATGCCTTGAAAATCGTAGGATCCATCCTGCGAACTCCTTTAGTTGTCTAAACGATTCAAGGGATACTATACGGTGCATTGCAGGATGTGTCAATAAGGAATGCTGGGCAAGGAAGAATGGCCTCAAGAGGCGACATAAGTCACGTAAAGACAAGTACATGTGCGGCTAAATGACGGGTCGAGCATCGGGTAGGGACCGGCTCGTCAGGGACGACGGACTTTCACGCAGCTAAGGTGCCTTGCTGTGAAAACCAATTCTGGGTTCGCAGGCAGATCTTGACAAGCATCAGCATAACCGGCACCTCGATAAGCACGCCTACAACCGTTGCCAAAGCCGCCCCGGAGGATAAGCCAAATAGCATTGTCGAAGTGGCAATGGCGACCTCGAGATGATTGGATGCTCCTATCATTGCAGATGGGGCCGCATCGCGGTATTCCAGCCTCAAGAATCTCGACAGACCGTAGGCGATCCAGAAGATTAGATTGGTTTGGATGAATAGCGGTATCGCTATCCACAGAATCGTCAAAGGATTGGAAAGAATAACCTCCCCTTTGAATGAGAATAGCAGAACCAGCGTGACCAGCAGGGCGATGATTGTAACAGGTGTTAAGAAGTGCAGGAATTTCTGCTGGAACCATTGCCGGCCCCTGGCGGCGATAATCCATTTTCGGGACAGGTATCCGGCAACAAGCGGCAAGGCGACGTATATTGCAATCGACAACAATAATGCCTGCCAGGGTACAGGAAGTCTGCCAACGCCGAGCAGGAAACCGCCGAGTGGGCCGTACAGCAACAGCATAGTCAGAGAATTGATTGCGACCATAACCAAGGTGTGCCCATCGTTGCCCTTGGCGAGATATCCCCATACGAGGACCATAGCGGTGCACGGTGCTATGCCCAAGAGGATGCAGCCTGCCAGGTAGCTGCGCCATAGTGGAACCTCTAACATTTTGACGCCATTGACATCTACGACTGTACCGACGCCGTAGGTAGCTCCGAGAGGTAGGTCAAGGCCGAATGGCATCTTGACCTGGTCAATTGTCTCCGGCCCGATGAGGGTGTAAAAGACGGTGCCCAGGAAGAACAGCGATATTGCGTACATAGTGAATGGCTTGATGGCCCAGTTGACGAGAAGGGTCAGGCTGACCGGCTTGGCGTTTTTTCCTGCGCTGAGGACCTCTGCGAAGTCTATTTTTACCATGATCGGGTACATCATAAAAAACAGGCAGACCGCGATTGGTATCGAAACGACAGGGGCTTTACCCACATAAATTGCCAGGCTGTCAAGATATGTGGCAACTCCTGGAGCCAGTTTGCCCAAGACAATCCCGCCGAGAATGCAAAGGACCACCCATATTGTCAGATACCTCTCAAAGACACTAAGCCCTTTTGCTTCGTTCGTAACGTATTACTCCTTGACCATCGCTGAAGACTCCGGATCAAAGATTCATCGCATCGAGTTGATGGTTCGCGATGCGGCGGCGACTATTTACTTCTTTGCGGCAGCTATCATTAACGCCACTTCGGCGACTCGCCGCCCGAGGTCTTTGGCTGTACCTATGCCATATTCATCCTTGGCAATTTCTCTGGCCGGATCGTTCCATACAGTTGCACCTGTACGTGCGCTCGGCCTTGCGGTGCCCACGAGGATCATCTCCTGGCAAAGCAGGGCAGCTTGGACCGACTGGATGGTGAGTTCTTGGCCACCGTTGCGAACACCGCCGACCGCCAGGACGCCCGCCACTTTGTTGCCGAGCGCAAAGTTGCTTTTGCGAAAAGCGATGCAGCGGTCGAGCAATGCCTTACAAAGCGAGGTCATGTTGCCAAAGTAGACGGGAGTGCCAATTATGATTCCGGCCACTTGCGCGTCGCTGAGTTTTGGTACGAGCTTGCGGAAGTCATCCTGCTGGCCCGGTTCGGGTGGGAGCCCGGCAGCCAGTGCGCCATCGATTTTCATCCCGGCCAGTTCGATGAGCTCGACCTCAATTCTCGGGTCGACGCCCGCGGCAGCCTCAAGGCAGAGTCGCAGGGACGCGGCGGTGGTTTTACCTTTTCGCGGGCTGCAGGCGATACCAATAATGCGGGTCTTGTCATTTCTCTTCTGCGGACCCGCATAGACCCTGCTGGCAGCGGCATCGACGGCAACGGCCGCTCCTACGGTTCCCAGGAATTTTCTTCGACTTAGTCTTTCTGCCATGTTTTCTCTCCTTCATATATCAGGCAACATAGATCAGATAAACTCCCCCAAGCAGAACCAAGAGGCCGCAGATTTTTTTGAGGATTACGGCCCCCTTGGATTTATCAGTCCAGTTCATATATCGCTGAACGAGTTCGGTGCAGGTTCCAGCACAAACAATCACAGAACAGTGCCCCACACCATAAGCGAGCAGCAGGATGACACCGTAAGTCAAACTGGTCGCAGCGACCTTGAAAGTTACGCCAAGCATTGGTGCCATGTAGGCGAAGGTGCAGGGGCCGATTGCGATGCCAAAGACCAATCCAAGAATTAAGGCAGCAAACATACCCTTGCGTTTCATTCCGACCTGGCCCGGGCCGGAGAAGGGCATGGGGATGACATCCAGAAGATGCAGGCCGACGACGAAAAAGATGGCGGCCACGAAGTAATTTGCGCACGGTCCCAAGTCACCCATCATGCGTCCGGCGGCGGCGGTGACTGCACCAATAGCTGCGATGGTTACAAGAATGCCAACAGCGAAAAGGGCGGAGATAACGAAGGCTCTCTTGGTGGACATGCGGCCCTGTTTATCTATAAAGCCGATGATGAGGGGAATGCTGGCGAGGTGACATGGGCTCAACAGGATACTTAGGACGCCCCACACGAGGGCGGCTCCGATAGCTATCGCGGGCGTTCCCTCAACGGCGTGAGTCAAGATGGTGAACAGCTTTTCCATAAGCTTTAGTTGACTCCCATCTGGGATAGCTGTTTTTCAATTGCCTCTTCCGGGAAGAAGCCGACGTGGCGAAATACCTCCTTGCCATCTTTGTCGAAGAATATCTGGACTGGAATCGTCTGCACGGCGTATCGCGTAGCGAGAATCGGTTCCTCTCGCACGTGAACAAAAAGGACGTTGAGTCTGCCCTTGTATTTTTCTCTGAGTCGATCCAGTATCGGCGCCAGCATGTCGCAGGGGATACACCCTGTGGCGCCGAAGTCGACGAGGGAAGGTCTGCCGCTGGCTCGGGCTTTGTCAACCGGGTTATCTCGTGCCAGAGCTGCGTGGATTTTGAGCCACGAGTCGGAGATTTCGATCTGCATTCTGCTTCCGACGGTCTGGATGTGCTGATTGATGAATTCTTGCTGTTTCTGCTGGAGCAGGAACTGCTCGATTTGGATTTTGACCAGTGCCAGCGAGGCACCGCCGAGCGTTTTTGAATTGCTGCTATAGAAGTCGCGTATTTCTGCATCGGTGACTTTGACGGTCTTGGCTACGGCGAGCAAATGGTCCTGGATAATGGCCTGGTCGTCCTCTTGTGAGATGTCTGTGCCGCTTTTGGCGGCCTCTGCCTTTGCCTCTGCCAATAGCAACTTGAAGGTGGCGATCTTTTCGAGCAGGAACAGGCCATTTTTCTTTAGCTTTGGTCGCATTTGCTCTGCGGCCTTGGCGATTTGTTCTGTTAGCTCATTGTCGGGAATAACCAGTGTCCCGGCGCGAAGCAACGTTCCTTCAGGAAGTTTAGAGGGGACGGCGTAGGTCAGGGCCCCTCTGGTCAGACCCGGGTAGAGGTCGTTGATCGTGCGGGGCGTTGCCGACGAGGATGGTGGTCCGAGCGTGCTGAGTTTTTCCGAGCCTTGGACGGCTATGGCGAAGGACAGTAAGCAAAGACACGCAATTAGGGAAAAGTCTGAGCGTTTCATCCTTATCTCCAATTTCAGTTCTGCATTCAAACGGGTCATTTTGGGACACATTCGCCGATCTTGCAGGCCTTTTGAATCTGCTCAGGCGATAGTTTCATTTTGGCGGCGAGGGCCTGGCTGACGGTGATAAGCTTGCCGGTTTCGCGAGGGTTCTGTTGCACCCACTTTTTCAAATTGTCCGGGTTTGTGAAGAATCCCTGGTGAAAGCAGCCGGCAGAGGCCCAGGTGCCGTCTGGCTTTTTTCGCTGGCCAAACCAGGCGACGGCTGTTTGCGGCTCCAGTGAAGCTACCTGGCCGTTCAGTGTCTTGACTACGATTTCTTGTCCTGTGAGGCGGTCCTTCTCGTGGACCTCTATGTCCTTGCCGATTCTGACGGCCACGCCCAGCGCACAGTGAGAGCAGCAGCCCCACGTATTGATACCATCTGCTTTGACGGCGGCGGCGTCCGGCGGATAGACGGCCCGCTCACAGAAGCCGCAACGGCTGGCAAGCTCCTTGCTCTGCAGAACTTGCCAGTTTATGATGCTGCCGCCGGATGCTTGTAGCTCTTTTTGGGCAGCTTGCTCGTCTGTGAAGGTCTTGATTATGGGTCGGCCGGTCCGCGGTTCGAGGCCGTACAAATATGCCGCGGCAACGGCAGGGACGGTCTTGCCACTGGCCCAGTCTGTTACGGAGACTCTCTTTTCGAAGCCGGTCTTGTCTTGTGTTAAGCATGAATACATGATGAAGTAGCAGTGCGGGCTGCAGAGTCTGACAGGGCCCCTTTCTGTGTCAACCTCGACAAGCGTTTTTGGATTGACGTCACCATCACACATATAGCAGATTTTTTCCTTCGGACGGCCTTCTGGCTGAGCGGGAACAAGTCGCTCGAACGTGGGCAGTTGGGAGGTGGGACCTGCAAAGTCCACGCCGAGTTCCTTCCACTTGGCCAGGATGTCTTCTTTGGAGTAGAAACCTTCGTGGCGGAATAGCTCTTTGCCAGAGGCGTCGAACAATATCTGGGTGGGTATGAGGTTGATTTGGTACTGCTTTGCCATAGCGGGATTTTTTCTGACATCAATGAATTCCACTATTAGTCTGCCGGCGTATTCGCTCTTTAGTTGCTTAAGAAGTGGCGCCATCAATTTACAGGGGATACATTTGTCTGAACCGAGGTCCAAAAGGCGTGGAGCCGGCGTCTGCCGGCGTAGACTTGTCTTGCTTTAGCAGGATAACCGCGACGACCAATATCACTAATGCGGCAACGACAATTATCTTTCCTATCTTGCTCATCGGTCAGACAACCTCCCTTTTCTCAGGCTCAGAACAGGTCCATTGTCAATAATCTCTTGTCGGCCATTCTGGGGTCTGCGTTTACTTTCGCTTACGTCAACATTTGCTTGATCTGGTCCGGTGACGGGACCTTACCTACGACTTTGACCTGGCCATCGAGGACCAGGGCGGGTGTTACCATTACGCCGAATTTCATAATGTCATTTATTTCCGTAACCTTTTCGATTTCATATTCGATGCCCAAATGTTTGGCGGCGGTTTCTGCGTTCTCTGCCAGCTTCCTGCATTTGGGGCACCCGGTGCCGAGAATCTTTATTTGTTTCATGGGCTCGTCTCCGTTCAATTTTCTTGATAGAACCGGCCATCAGCCTGTTTTGTCGACGCTTGTATTTTCTGGATCCAGCCAAAGCGTTTTACCTTGAAGTGATCAAACTTTGGCACATAGGGCTTGATATCCAACAGCGGTGTCCCGTCCAGTATATCAATATCAGCCACATAGAGCCTGGGGCCAGAGATTCGTAGCAGGCGAACTGCCGAGATTCCTATCGGGTTCGGTCTGCACGGAGCGCGGGTAGCGAATAGGCCGCGTTCCGTGCTGTCGATATATGGCTTGACTTTCAATTGAGTTATTGAGGCTTTGTGAAACCAGTACAGCAGCCATATTCTTTCGAAACCGTCAAGGTCTACAAGGCCCTGCGCGAAAGCAGAGAATACTTCAACGCAACCTTCTGCTGCCTTGGCGACGGCGGACTGTATCGGCGTGCCAGTAGCTTTGGTGAAAGGCGAACGAATTACGCCTATGGGTTCTATGTTCAATGAGTTTTGTTCTTGGTTAGTCATACCCTATCCCCAAAATGTGCCGAAGAACATACCGACAATCGTGGACATCACAACGACCAACAAAATAAAAACAATCGTCTTACTGTTTCCCATGATCCTTCGTATGACGAGGATGTTGGGCAGCGAGAGTGCCGGCCCGGCGAGGAGCAGCGCGAGGACCGGCCCTTTGTGCATGCCGAGCTTCATCAACGCTTGCGTGATGGGAATCTCCGTCAGTGTTGCGAAATACCAAAAGGCGCCGATGACGCTGGCTACGAGATTGCTTCGCAAACCGTTGTCGCCAACCCACTGTGCGACCTGCTTTTCGGGCAGCAGCATGCTGACGAACCCGACTATGAAGACGCCTCCGAATAAAAGGGGAACAAGCAGCTTGGCGAACTCCCACGTGTTGTGCATCCATTCTCTGAGCTCGTCGCGTTCGAACCATCGCCAGGCCATGATGATTACGGCCAGCGCACACAGTCCGGCCAGGTACCAGCGGATGTGATAGACGGCAATTACCCAGGTGCGCTGCTCCTGCATCTCGGCGATTTGCGTTTTGGGCAGCTCTATTTTATCGCCGGCCTTCTCTGGGTTCGTGTCCTGCTCGAGCTGAAAGCGAACGGCATCTTTTGTCTCATGGATGACTACGGCCTTGAACTGGCGGCCATCAGGTGTCTTGACGACCACGTTGCCCGGATTGAACCAGTCACTAAAGACAAGAAAGAGAACCATACAGGCAAGGTATAGGGCCGTCTTGGCAATGTGGCGAGGTGGCTTTTCGGACTCAGGCACCTGTATCGCAGCTTTGACCTTTTCCCGCTCGCCTTTTCGGAAAACCGTTGCCATGAGCAGTCCAATCACTACCGCAAAAAGCACGGCGCCGACGACCCTTCCGGCACCGATAGAAAAGCCCAAAACACGAGCGCTTAGAAAAATGGCAAGGACGTTTATGGCGGGCCCTGAATATAAGAAGGCTGTCGCCGGCCCGAGACCAGCACCAAGCTGGTAGATGCCGGCAAACATGGGCAGGACACTGCAGGAGCAAACCGCCAAGACGCAACCGGCCACCGATGCTACGGCATAGGCCAGAACCGGGTTGGCATTTGGGCCGAGATATCGCATCACAGAGTTCTTGGACAGGAAGGTGATGATCGCTCCCGCAATGAATAGGGCCGGCACGACGCAGGCCAGGGTATGATTCCGCGCATACCACTGAAGCAGGCGAAACGCCTCCTGGATCGCCTCCTGAATCTTAGGGTTGCCCAATGGCAGGGCGTAAGCCACGACGAATATGGTTGCGAGTGCAGCGAATATCTTCAGTTCCCGATTCATGATCCTTTTCTTCTCAACAGCTCATGGCAGAACGCTCAACTTAGAGCGCTTTTAGCAACTTTTCGGTATCTTCGATCTGCTGCCTCAGGCAAGCGGCTGTGCATGAGAAGAAATCGAGAATGCAGGGAGTTTTGAGCTTGTAGATGACCTTAAGCCCTTCTTTGCGATGCTCGAGTATGCCGGCATTGACCATCACGGAAAGATGGCGTGAAACATTTGATCTCTCAGAGCCGACGTATTCTGCAATATCGCAGACGCATTGCTCACCATCTTTTAGAAAATCCACGATGGCGATTCGCAGCGGATGGGCTATCGCCTTTGCGATCTCCGCCTGCTTTTCAAATACCAGCTGCTTTTTCTCATCGATCATTGCAAAACTCCATGTAAGTGGCGAAACCGACCGCTGTCAGGTTGTCATGCCAAGCGAAGGCTCTGGCCTGCCACCAGAGACAATTAACTGTTGCTATTTGGAAATCTCTGCGCTTAGCACATAATTGCAAATCAATCTATGTCATTGCCCCAGAAGCATTTATATTCACCACTAAGTCCAAATGCTTAGCTACCTTGTGGGATTATATGATTATATACTCACATAGTAACATAATGTTCAAACAGATCAAACATTTCTTTTGAATTGCCTGGCGTGAGGGTGCCTCCATCGAAATACAGCCGTGGATTTGCTGACTGCGGACTTGGTGAGCTGATTTTACATCTGCACGGGCTGAGTCGGAATCTTAGGGGCGTATCTGAGTATCCGAAAAAAACATCTTCTTGCTTGACAGGTGCGCGGATGCGGGATATAATTGGTTTGTGGCAAAAACTGGTTTTTGGGAGCTAATAAAATGTCAGATGATATTGAGAAAGAGAAAAAGAAGGTAGAACTGGAGAATTTAGGGTGGTTGATAGATCGTTACGCACAGAGCCGATCACTGCCGCTTTTGATTTCCCTGGCGATGATGATCTTTAATGTCGTTCTACTGGTATCCGTAGTAAAATTGGTCATGGCCTACGGTATGCAGATTGGTCAAAATGGCGTATTAGTCATTGTGATTTTGGTGGTTCTCTGGATGTTCTTTTCGTCCATTTGGGTGGTCGGCAGGCTATTGGCCAGATACGGTGGTTGTTTCTATAAAAGAGAAGGGATTATAAAACTCCAGCGAGAAAGAATTCCAATATGGGCGTGGATCGCATTTGTAGTCACATTTTTGGGTCCTGTCTTTCTGAACATGTTCTGGATAATGCTGGCTCGGTGGGGTCTGACAATCTCACTGGCCTCGTTCGGCATATTTATGCTTTACGCAGGCAAAAAGGATAAGCAGATATCATTAGGGTTTGTGTACGGGGTTTTGTCTTTAGCTGAGGCAGCAGCAACAGCGATAGGTATTCGGGCTCCTTTTGTCGAGGAACATTCATATTTTGTGCCGTTAGTGATTTATTTGGTCGGAGCCGGTCTGATTACAACAGTGGTGGTTCATATATATAACCGTTTAATTTTGCGCAGGATAAAGCAAATGAGGCCATTTAGCGAGCAGGAGACAGGCAAATCAGATTAATAAAACTGGTTTTTGGGAGATAACAGAAATGTCAGGTGATATTAAGAATCACAAGGCACAAGTGGAGAAGCTGAATCGGCTAGGGTGGCTGGTAGATAAGTATGCGCAGAGCCGAGCTTTGGGGCTTTGGGTGGCGGTGGTCGTCGGATTAGTAAATACCATTGTGGTGATAGCTTCTGTGCAGGTGTGTGTTGTTCTGGCTTGTCGAAGAAGCTCGTGGTGGTGGCCCCCCATAATCTTGGCTGGTCTATGGGGATTAGTTTCCACTGTCTGGCTATGGCGGTTTGACAGAAGACATGGTAACCACTTCTATGATAGAAAGGACGGCAAAATCGAAGTAGAGAGGGTAAGGATTCCTGTATGGGCATGGGTGGCGTATGCGATAACATTTTTGGCCCCGCTCATCCTGAATGCGTTTGAAATTATATCTGACCGCTGGGGATTGACGATATCGCTTACATCTTTCGGCGTATATGTGCTGTACGGGTGCAACAAAGAAAAGGAGAAATTTTTGGGATTTGTGCTTGGCGGCTTGTGTCTAATGGAAGCTGCGGCAACAGCATTGGGAGTTCCTGTTCCATTAACTGATATCCCCTTAGCCAATACAGGTATCTCGGCACATACGTATTTTTTGGCCTTAGCGATTTATATAGCGGCAGCCGGGTTAACGGCGATCATAGTGGTTCATATATATAATCGCAGAATTTTGCATGAGCTTAAAAAAATGAGGCCTTTCGGTGAGCGGCAAGCGCGTCAATCAGATTCACAACAGTATTAACCGGGTCGTCCACGAGCCGGTGCGATTAGCGATTTTGAAGATTTTGACCTCAGCCAAAGAAGCTGATTTCAACTTTTTGCTGACCGTGCTGGGTGTCACCAAAGGCAACCTGGCGACTCATATAAATAAGCTGGAAACAGCCAGCTTCATCGAGGTGAAGAAGGAATTTCGTGGCAAGATTCCGCACACATCATATAGAATCACAAAAAGAGGCCTGTCTGAGTTCGAGAAATACTGGGAGAACCTGAGAGTGCTGGCACCCGAATCAGGGCTCCACCGAGCGCGAAGTGAATCATCGGAAAATCAAAAAAGCGATCACTAAGTAGGAGGCATTCAAATGAGAAGAGTTATTACAGTGTCAGCCGTATTGTTTTTGGTTGTGTTGGCTCTTGCAGAAGGGACATCTGCTAACCGATTTGAGAAAGTTGTCAGCCGGATGGTCAAGGCGATCAATGAGCGAGACTACGCTGGAATTGGAAAGGATTTTGACAAGACTATGGAGGATTTCTTTCCGTTAGAGAAGCGCGAGCCATTTTTCAATGAATTGTCGGCCCAATATGGCAAAATCAAGAAGCTTGATGAGCCGGGACTTGGTCAACCGGGCCAAGCTATTTTTGTGGCGGAGTGTGAACGTGGGAAGCTGGATATAACGGTCTGGCTGGACGACGATGACAAGATCATCGGCTTATTGTTTCTGCCTCATAAGGCAGATATACCGGTGCCTGAGAAAAACGAAACGAAGCTGTCGCTTCCTTTCAAAGGCAGATGGCTGGTTGTCTGGGGCGGTGACACAAAAGAGCTCAATCAGCACCATGATGCTCTTAATCAAAGGTTTGCCTTCGATTTTCTCGGTGTGAATGAGGAAGGTGAAACGCGCAAGGGCGAAGCCCAAGTGAATGAAGACTACTTTGCATTCGGCAGGGAAATACTGGCTCCTGCTGATGGGGTTGTGACGGATGTTATCACCGGGGTTAGAGATAATGTGCCTGGCTCGATGAATCCATACTTAGCGTTAGGAAACGCCGTATTTATCCAGCATCGCGAGCATGAGGTCTCGGTGCTCGCCCATTTGAAACTTGGCAGTATAAAAGTCAAGGTCGGCGATAAGGTCAAGAGAGGTCAAGTGGTAGGGCTTTGCGGAAACTCCGGAAACTCTTCAGAGCCGCACCTGCACTATCACCTTCAAAATACACCCATAATTCAGGACGGTACGGGCGTCAAATGCTACTTTGAGAAAGTGATTGTTCTAAAAAATGGTGAGAAACAGTCGAAGAGTGATTACTCACCGATAAAGGAGGAAATTGTTGTGGCTGAGTAGAGCTGGATGGTGTTGGCAGGATGATCAGTATTTCTTTCTGAATCTGGCGGTGGGGATGTTCAAGATCTTACGGTATTTTGCCACGGTACGTCTGGCCAGATTTGCGATGCCGGCCTTTGCCAATTTCTGCCGTATTTGGTCGTCACTTAGCGGTTTAGTTTTGTCCTCGGCATCTATTATCTGCTGGAGTTTTACTCGTATTGCCTCCCAGCTATGGGGCTGGCCGTTGGCGTCTTCCGTGCCGCCGCTGAAAAATTTTCGCAGAGGCAGCACGCCCCACGGGCACTGCATATATTTGCCTGCAACCGCACGGGAAACCGTGGCCAGGTGCACGCCGACGTCATCTGCAACCTTTGACATCGGCAGTGGCTGAAGATAGAGGGGACCCTTTTCAAAAAAGTCATGCTGGCGTCTTACTACCGCGCTGGTTACTTTCAAGAGCGTGTTTTTTCGCTGCTCTATTGCGTCTACTATCCACTGCGCTGAACGTATATTGCTCTGCAAGAACTTTCGCGTTTTCTCACTGACTCTCATGTCTCTTGCCATTTTTGTATAGTGGCTGTTCAATCTTAGCCCCGGCCAATCGGAGTCAGCCAATCTCACAGAATACTCGCCCGAATCGTTCACGGGTTCTACTATTACGTCAGGCGTGATAGGATGGTTTTGGTCTCGGCCGATTTGCAGCCCTGGCGAGGTGTCCAGCTTGCTCATCCGTTCAATAGCCCGATTCATTCTGTCGATACTGCAATTCATCTTCTTGGCAATATCCGGCAACCGATTTTCAAGCAGCTCTTCCATATGCTTGCTTACGAGTCGAGATTCAAAGCTCATATCTTCGCTGCTTTGGGCCAATTGTATAAGCAGACATTCTCTTAGGTCGCGTGCGCCGACGCCCGCAGGCTCCAATTTCTGAACGAGCTCCAGCGCCTGTTTCAAATCATCGAGGGTGAAATCGGCGCGGTCTTTGTTTTGCAACTGCTCTAATCTTACGGTTAGGTAGCCCCTGTCATCGATATAATCTATGATCATGCTACCGGCATTCTTGACCGGCTCATCCGCATCAACTAATCGCCACTGCTCTGTCAAGTATTCATGCAGTGACATAGGTGGTGCTGCAGTATTCTTTATCGCCTCAAGCTTTCTGTCCGGCTCGTCGCTTTGACCGCGTGGCCTGAACGGTCCCGCCTGCTCTATATATTCTTTGAAGTTATCCTCAAGACTCTCAAGACGCTGAAAGTCTTCGACCTTGTTGTTGTCTGTATCGACAACCAGGTCTTTCTCGTTCATATCCTCTTCTTCGGTCTGTTCTTCAATGGATTCGATGTCTTCCGGACTTGCAGGCTCCTCCATTTCAAGGACAGGATTACTATTTAGCTCCTGCTCTATCCTTTCCTGAAGGGCAAGGATCGGAAGCTGGAGGATCTCCATAGACTGAATCATGTGCGGAGCGAGCTTCATTCGCTGCTCCATCCGCATCTGTCCTGTCATCTCCAACTTCATTGGTGCACGTAACAAAAGCCTCTATTCTGACTCCTGGTTTGTTATCCTACTTGTATGATAGCCATGCCAAGAGGTTTCGTCAAGGTTTGAATGCCAGTTAGGCAACTTTATGTACAAGGCGTGAATCTTAGAATAATCACCGGGGCGCGAGGCGAGAATCAGGTTGGTTAAGCTGTTGTGCCGGCAAATACCGGCATTGGGGGCGTAGGAGCTAACCGATCCAGCTATTGCATCGCTGGGGCGGATCCTTCATAGTTGCCCGGAAGCTCTTATTAAAAGTACGTTACTTTGCGGCAGGTCGGCAATATTGTCATTGCTACAGGGCCCATCCTTCGCGATACCGGCAGTGGATGTGTTGATTGGCCTCGGCAGCGCCGTCAACTTTCATTTCTGGCCCATCCCAGTACAGCTTATTGCGAGTTCTCAGGGCGACGTTGCCCAGTAAAAGCGCCTCTGTTACAGGGCCGGAGAATTCGAAATTGGCGCCAGCCGGGTCATGGCCTTTGCAGGCCTCGATCCATTCTTGGTGGTGTCCGATCGATCTGGGCAGGGTTTTCGGCGGGCGTTTGTAGGCTCTCATCTTTGAGTCCGGTATGAGCCTTGGGTTGCCGCCGGAGAAGGCGCACAGGATCTTGCCTTTATCACCTACAAACAGCAGGCCTTCTCTGTCGAGCTTCTGCTGGCCCAGCTCCTCCGGCCGGGTGGGTAGCAGACCACCGTCGTACCAGACCACCTCAACCGGCGGAATATCCTGGCGCGCCGGAAACTGCCATCGGACCATGGAAGCCCGTGGATAGGTTTCTTCATTGGCTTGCAGTTCGGTCCACATCGTGGGTGAAAATGCCGAGCCGCTGGCTTCCACGCTCGTCGGAGTGCCCAGCTTCAAGACCCGGAAGATTGTATCGAAACTGTAGCAGCCCATGTCACCCAATGCACCTGTTCCGAAGTCCCACCAGCCGCGCCAAACCAGTGGCAAATAGGTAGGGTGGAAAGGGCGATACGGTGCCGGCCCCAGCCACAAATCCCAGTCAAGCGTCGATGGCACCGGTGGTTTGTCTGTGGGACGATCGATACCCTGAGGCCAGATGGGTCTGTTGGACCAGTTATGAACCTGGCGCACCGGACCGATTGCCCCATCCCATATCCATTCGCGCAGAAGTCGCGAGTCCTCCGATGCTTGATTTACTGTCCCCAGTTGCGTGGCGACCTTGTGTTTGCGGGCGACCTCAGCCATCATGCGCGCCTCATAAACGGTGTGCGTCAGTGGTTTCTGGCAGTACACGTGCTTTCCCATCTTCATCGCCGTTATCGATACCGGCGCGTGCGAGTGGTCGGGCGTGACAACCAAGACGGCGTCGATGTGTTTCTCTTCTTCCAGCATCTTGCGAAAATCGTTGTAGGCGGCACAATTGTCGTCGTCGTATTTTTCGTTGACGATACTCCTGGCTTTGTCGCGATTGTTGCTATCCACATCGCAAACCGCAACAATTCGCACATCCGGTTTGTCCAGGAAGGTCTTCATGTCGCGCGTGCCCTGGTCGCCTACACCGATGCAGGCCAAATGGAGTGTTTCACTCGGCCTTGCTGCTGGGCGACCGGCTAATATGCGGCTGGGCACGACCGTCAGTGCCGCAGCCACGGCAGTACCTCTGACGAACTGGCGTCGGGAAATCGTTGTGCTGTCATCTTTATTAATATTACTTTGAGATTTCATGCTTTTGTTCCTCACTTACTCTGTATACGCTTTCAGGCCATCTGATTCGCGCAGATTATGCTGACTATACTCTTAGTGGCGTGTACTTTCGCTCCGATTACAGTGTCCATCCCTGGCGGTACTCGTAGTGAAGATATTTGTTCGCTTCAGGCAAATTAGTAACTTTCATGTTATCGCTGTCCCAGATCAACTTTCTGCCTCCCATGCGGACGCATACCGTGCCAAGCAGGACGGCCTCGGTCATGGGGCCGGCAAAATCGAAGCCGGACTCAGTGGGCGTACCTTGCTTGCATGCCTTTAGCCACTCTTTGTGATGGCCGATGGAACGGGCAAGTGTTTCAGGCGGGCGCTTGTATGCCTTCATTTTGGATTCCGGTATGAGACGCGGGCTGTTGCCACCCCAGCCCGTCACAAGCATTTTGCCTTTGTCGCCGACGAAGATTAGTCCATCTTCACGGGGCATTTCTCGACTGTCCTCCAGGTCCTTTGGCCGAGCTGCGATAATGCCGCCGTCGTACCAATGCAGCGTGACTGCCGGCATATCGCCACGTGCGGCGAACTCATAGTGCACTACTGAAGCAAGAGGCAGCGTCTCTTCGTATACCGCCGTTGAGCTGGCGTTCACGCTTGTGGGAGCACCGAGCTTCAAAGCGGTGAAGACGGGAGCAATGTTGTGGATTCCCATGTCACCCAGTCCGCCAGAGCCGAAGTCCCACCAGCCGCGCCACTTGAACGGGACATAAGCTGGGTGGTAGGGCCGATGCGGGGCGGGACCCAACCAGAGGTCCCAATCGAGGGTGTCCGGAACGGGCGGCGTTTCGGTCGGGCGGTCAATTCCCTGTGCCCACCAGAGCGGTTTTTTGCCGCTGTGTGTCGGCCTGTCGGACCAGACATGTACCTCGCGGACCGGACCGATGGCGCCATCCCAGAGCCATTCTTTTATCAGGCGGTTTCCTTCAAAGGCCATGCCCTGATTTCCCATTTGCGTAGCGACCTTGGCTTTGCGGGCGGCCTGGGCAACAGCGCGGGCTTCGTAAACGGTGCGCGTCAGCGGTTTCTCGCAATAGACGTGCTTGCCCATCTTGATTGCCATCACAGTGGCAGCAGCGTGCGTATGGTCGGGGGTAGACACAATTACTGCGTCGATGTCTTTCTGTCTTTCCAGCATCTCTCGGAAATCGCGGTACTTTTTAGCGTCGGGGTAGCGTCTAAACGTGCCTTCTGCGTTCTTCTGGTCCACATCACACAGTGCGACAATGTTTTCGCTGCTGACTGCGGCAAGGTTGCTGGCCCCTCGGCCGCCCACACCAATACCGGCTATGTTTAGCTTCTCGCTGGGGGAAGTACGCCCGGACCCACCCAGAACCGACCTTGGCACGATCGTAAAAGCCCCTGCCACAGCGGTTCCAGCTACGAAACCACGCCGGGAAATTTTTCTGTCGTTTTTGGCGCTTCTACATTCATCTTCCATCTTTTTATCTCCCAGATTTACACAAATCCTTTGAGTTCTACCAGAATGCCAGATTGTCCGTCAAAAAGCACTGTGAAGGTTGCTTGGTGCCAGCGAGCAAAGTCAGCTTCCGCCAGGATTAGCCGCCTGGGTTTTTGGGAACGGAAAGCCCCACGTCTCCTTGCATTCGCACACATCATCGACCCACTGCCAGAAACCACCGGCCACGTAAAGCTTGTTATTGATAACACCGGCTGCGCCGCAGCATCGGCCCTTCGGCATTGGCTCAACCTCACCAAACTTTTCTGTTGCCATATCGAAGTATGTCGCCGTGCTGCTTCTTGAGCTTGTGACCTTGCTCCATCCGCCGAGGATAAATAGCTTGGACCCGATAGCGGCATGAGTTGAGTGTTGGCTGAGATACCATTTGCGCTGCTCAATGCGCGGGATGTCCAGCTTGACCCACTTATCGTTCGCCACATCGTATCTCAAGACTCCGTTGGCATATGTCTCGTAGTCCGTCTCGCCGTGCACAGCGTAAATGTAGCGGTTGTAGCTGCCATGAACGATAAATCTTGCCCCTTCAGGCATATCCGCCATTTGCTTGTATGCGTCGTTTCGCGGGTCGTACCTGAAAGTGCTTCGGTCAGCCTTACCGTCCGACCGCAACGTCCGCGCGCCAAAGATGTAGATATAATCGCCCACGGCCACCGCATAGCAATATGACCGCGGGTGCGGCAGCGGCGCAATATCATCGTAGGTCTCTGTCTCGGGGTCGTACACCCAGGACTGTGTTGTCATGGTCACATCGATGGCTTTGTTGTCACCACCAAATATGTAAATCTTATCTTTGTGCACTGCGATTGCCGGCCAGCCTTTGGCATCGGGCATGGGTGCGGCCTCAGTCCACGTGTTTGTCGGGGGGTCGTAAATATGGTGCAGATTCACTGCCTGCGCTCGGTCTTTTCCTTCAGGCGTGTGCGGATTCATGTTCACGCCGCCAAACAGATGCAGCTTGCCCCTAACCACCGCCGCAGCTCCTCCAAATCGCCCTACAGGGACATCTGCAAGCACCTTCCATGTCCCTGTCCTGAGCTTCTCATCCAGCGGCGCGTTTTGCCTGCTTTTTCCGACGACCTGGCACCCACCATCCGAGAACATAACGACAAAAGCAGTAAAAGCCGTCAGCCAAATACGTTTGTTGCTCATACCTCACCCTTTTCTAATTGGCGTTGTTCAACATCTACCTTCATCTCTTTCGCCAGGGACTTACCAATTGGCTCAGGCTTGTATGTCTTAAGAATCCGCTTGGCGTCATCGTCTGCTGTTTCCTTTCAGCCACAGTTCAATGGGTGTTTTAGCTTCTTTAGGCCGGAAAGGCAACTCGACCTTGCGACCAGTTCCAGCCGATTGATAGCCAGCGTAAAGTACCTCCTGGACGATGCGTCCGTCCTCACCGGTTGCCTGCGGCTCTTCCTTGCCTCGCACACAGCGGGCAAAGTGGTGCATTTCCTGCGGGAAGCCGTAATTCCAAAGCTCCTCAAAAACAGGCCACGTCCAGCCCTTTGTGGAAGGCGCCTTTTCAACGGCGTAGCCGTAGCCGTACTGGCTGTAGGTAGGCAGGGCGTTACCCATGTGCAGGTCGGCGTAGGTCACCCCGCCTTCGCCATAAATCTCAATGCGGTCCTCCATTCCACCGCGACGTGCCCAACTGTCCTCGACTAACCCAACCACGCCGTTTTCAAACTCGATAATACAAATGGAGTTGTCTTCGCCTTTGGTTTTGTCACCATGTACGTATGTGCCCATCTGGCAATAGACATTCTTAATCTTTGGGCGATTGAAGAACCAGTAGCAAAAGGCGATGCCGTGACATCCCATATCCATAAAAACGCCCCCGCCGGACTTTTCAACATCCCAGAACCATGGTGCATGTGGTCCGAAGTGTTTCTCAGACTGCTTTACCATATACACCTTGCCGAACGCACCCTGCTCAGCCATTTGTTTGGCCTTGACATACTTGGGCGTAAAGAAAAGCTCCTCTGCATACATGAATAACACGCCTTTTCGCTTGCACGTATCGATCATCTCATCCGCCTCTTGCAGTGTCATGCAGAGAGGCTTTTCACAGACCACATGTTTTCCGGCATTGGCGATGTCTATGGTCATTTGTGCGTGAAGGTAGTTCGGTGCCGCGATTGTGACCATCTCGATGTCTTTTTCTTTCAGCATCTGCTTGTAGTCGGTGAACACGCGTGGAATACTATACTTGTTCGCGAGTTGGGCCGCATGGCCCGGCGTCGGTGATGCAACAGCAACGACCTCGGCCTCGTCGGGCATAATCCGAAACGACTCAGCATGAATATCTGCCTCGAACTGCGAACCCATTATTCCGACCTTGACCCGTCCCTTATTAGACATAATGCGCTGACCTCCTGATTGCCAAAGTGGGAAGAGAGATTACTCCAATTCCTGCCTGCCGATTATCGCATCGGTAAGCATCTTGCCGCTTGCGTATTCGATAGTGCTGCCGGTGGGAAGTCCCCTTGCCAACCGGGTAATTTTGACGCCGGCGTTTCTGAGCAGCGAGCTTACATAAAGCACTGTGCCGTCACCAGCCATATTGGGATTTGTTGCCATTATCACTTCTTTTATGCCTCCGCTGCGTACCCTCTCAACGAGGTTTTCGATGGTCAAATCGCTCGGCTCAACACCTTCAAGAGGGGCAATATGCCCGCCAAGGACATGGTAGACCCACTTACAGGCCCCAGTTTTCTCGAGAGCTATAACATCCTTCGGCTGCTCAACAACACAGATTAGGCTCCTATCGCGTCGTGGGTCGGAGCAGATTTGGCAAACCGGTTCTTCCGAAAGGTTATAGCAGATTTGACACCGTTTGATTTTGGTCTTCACATTCCGGATCGCCTCGGCGAGCGCCATGGCCTCCGCTGGCTCAGCCTTCAATATATGGAAAGCCAGGCGCTCTGCCGTCTTGGGCCCAACCCCAGGCAGCTTGCCGAGTTCCTCGATTAGCCTATTCAGACTCTCTGTATACGCGCTACTCATAATTAGTTTTGTCACTCCCGTGCATCAGGCCATCCCCAAGCTTGTGCCCGCGAAAGCGGGTACTGCGCTTGAGGCTACCACGCTTTCTAAGATTATCTAATTGAAAGCACAGTAGGTACTATACATTCTCAGCCAGTGCTGTCAACGGTGCTGCCGGCAGAGGTAAATATTGCCTATCCGGCACCATAAAGGCTTGGCTTTCTGTGGATATTAGGCAATCGGTGACAGGAACTGTGGTTGTTGTCGGCGTCCCGTTTAATGATAGACGCAGGAGCAAAATAATTGTCGAAAACGAACAATTGTTTCTTGACAGGGTCGGGCATCCGCCTAACATTTGGCCAGGATACTGGAATCAGCTCGATACTACAGTCATAGAGTGAGTTCGAAGGCACCACTTGTAACAAAATCTTCGCAGGTAACTTGCCGGGCAGGGGGTGGAAAAGGGAGCTTACGGATTTGGCCTTTTCTTACGGGTTAGTAGTGCGTGTGCGCAGGCCAAGAGGCTGGTCGTGTGTGAATGTAGCTGAAAGGAGACGAAAAAGATGAAGCGGTACACAACCATATTTATCCTGACAGTAATAATGGTATGCGGCTGTGGCGAAGAAATGCGCAATCGGAATCTGAAGAAGGTCGCAAAGGATTGGTGCATGGTCATACGGGCAAGCCAGGTTGTGCCGGTGTACCCGTTAACAGAGGATTTGCAGGTTGGAGACGTATTCCTCGTGCAGCATACAGTCGATGACCAGCACGAGCAGTATGAAGAGGATGGGTTTCTGCCTATGGACAATCTGATTGCGAGGCTGGAGCCGAGCGATTTCTCGAATTTTTACGATTCTTCTTTCGCTCCCAACGAATCCACGTTGACACTGCCGGCGGATTGGCTGAGCGTCGGACAGGATGTCAATTGGGGCATAGTCCCCGGCGCAAGCTTTCCGACGTACTCGTTCTCGGTCAGAAGTGGTGCAGGATTTAGCCTTGCCGTGCCGGTTCAGAGCGTACCGGTAGGCTTGAGTCTGATGGGGGCGGATGTTGGCGAAGGGACGATCGGTATTGCCGAGGCGAAGACTTATGGGATCGACACAATATCGCTCTATAAGGACGTGCTGGAATGGGAACAGCAAAACCACGAATTCCTTTTGAAGTACGCTTCGACAAAGCGGAAGACCAACTATGTCCGCGTAGTATCTCGGGTGTATCTGGCCGGCAAGATGAACGTTTCAATTCGGGCGGCGCGTTCGTGGGCGGGCGGGCTCCAGGTCGGCGACCCTAAACCGTTAGAACTGCTCGCCGTGGAGTCTGCGAAGGATGACCAGATTGAGGCGAAGAGTCTGGAAAACTATACCAAATCGGTAGGGACGCTGAACAAGTCCATTGACGAGGCGCTGAAGACCGTCAAGAAAAATGGCGTTGAACGCGTTCTGCCCGGCGGGACAGTTAAGATCGCTGCGGCGTCATCGCGAGCGATTAGCATGGAAGAGACTTTCGCCCGGCCGCTGGCTATCGGCTACCTTGGGTTTGACATGGCCATTGGGCCGGACGGCGTTCTCGGGCCGCCAATTCCGACACACGCCGTCTTAACTCAAAGAAACCGACCATCCATACCAGTGTCAGACACAGTACGTCTAATGAGCTACGCCAGGCTCAAGCGGGCATATACAATCATTGAGAAGCAGGCGGATGCCGGCGATGGGTTTGCGATCGGACTCCGAAACGCACTTGATCAGCTCGGATCGCTCGTACCCAAAACGTACCCTGTTCCAATCTTCGATAGCAATCTTCAAGTGCAGTTTGAAGAGCGGACACCGCTTCGATCGGATCCGCCCCGTCTGCAGAATCTTACGACCTACTGTTCTCGATTGAATCTATCGCTGGAAGCTTTGGAGCAGGCCAGTGAGTTGTCAGCAGAAAAACGGCAGTGGCTCCAGCCTACGCGCAAGGCTTATGGAGATATTAGTGGCGCACTAAGGCGGCATCGAAGCTTGCTTAGCCAGGCCAATGAATACGCCAGTTACCTCGAGTCCGAATAAAGGAGCAGAATTATGCCACCACAACCACAGTTAAACGAGAAAACTTGGTTTATTCGCGACACCGAGACTGATCCGAGCACAAAGAACTCGCTTCTTGCAACTTATCTTGATGGTGCTTGGAACGATCTAGAGATTGTCCGAATCGATCGGATAGAGATTGGAGATTCGGGCTGGCTTGCAACGTATCGAGTGAAGGCGAGATCACGCGGCCGGTCACGCAGCACAGGCGGGCAGCCATAACTGGCGAATGAACTCCGCGGCGTGCGGACGCCACGTATGAATCGACGATTGCTCGGCACCGGTGCGAGGACTGAAGAGAGTCTTCGGACGGCGGGGGAGTGCGTGGTGCCTGCATCGGCAGGGCGGGACAAGCGATTTCTCAGACTTCGGCAGTGTCGATCGAGCCACTGCGCTTTATGCTGCCGCTCATCCCATCACGTTTATTGGAGGGGAATAGTCAATCATGATTCATTAGTAGTCAATTTATGAGTTTTCTTCGATGCGGGTAATTGTCGCGTCGAGTCCCATTAGGACTGTTTTGACGGCGGGGTCGTTGACTATCTCGTTTTTTCTTTGACTGCTGGTTTTGGTCTGCTTGGGCTCAGGCTCAGCGTGTTTGGGCTCGTGGGCCGCGATCTGAAACTCCAGTCTGACGGCTTTGGCGAACTGCTCGCTGAGCAAAGACTGGATTTGTTCGGCCCGATTGCGGGTTTCGCACATTTTTTTCTGCATCTTAGCTGAGGCGGCAAATTCAAGTGTCAGCACGCCGTCCTCAAATTGCATTGGTACAGCCGAGCTTAAGAGTCCGCCCGTGCCCTTGCCGAGTCTCGCGGTGATGATTTCCAAGATGCCCTGCCAATTGTCTTTGATTGATTTTATGTCTCTTAGCTCGGACAGATCGGGTGACTCATAACTTGCCCCGTTAGAAATTCTTCCTTTTTGCATCGCACTGTCTGTTTCAATTGCAGACGTTCTAACGGGGCCGGTCGCTCCCATATCGGCAGTTGCTGCTTGTTGGTGGTTACTTTGGGCATCTGTGCCTTTGTGCGTTTGTGTCTCGTTGCCTAGCTCAGTCTTTACGGGAGCGAGTTCTTTTTTTTTAAGGGTTCCGGCCGATGCACCTTGGAGTCGTGACATCAGCTCATCGACGTTCATGAAGTGCTCTCTCAATGCAAATCTCAGAAGCGAAGCCTCCAAAAGAGCGCGTGGCGTGTCGCTGTTCTTAAGCGACCATCGCAATCTCTCAAGCGTCGTTATATTGTAGACGAGCGCAGCAGTGTCAAACTTTTTTGCCAGCTCCTCGGTTCGTTTTCGCTGCTGGTCCGTCAGGATCAGAAGGTCGCTTTCGGTGCCTGTAGATTTTACTACCATCAGGTCCCTCATGTACTCGATAAGCGAATCGGTAATCCGGACCTCACTCAGGCCTGCGTCGATCAAATCCTCTGCTGCCGTCAGTGTGCCAGCGGCGTCACTATCACCGACCCTGTCAATGAGATTGTAGATTTTCTCGCTGTTCGGCTGGCCCAGGAACTCCTCGAGCAGCTCGGTGCTCAGCGGCTCAGCACCGGTGCTTATTAACCTGTCCAGCAGGCTCAATCCATCTCTCATTGAGCCGTTTGCCATCCTCGCCAGCGGCAGCACCAAATCCTCTTCGTACTCTATCTTCTCTTGCTTGAGTATTGACTTAAGCTGGTCAGCGATAAGCTTAGCGCTTATATTGCTAAAATCGAATCTCTGGCACCTTGACTGGATTGTCGCGATGACCTTATTCGGCTCAGTCGTAGCAAAAATAAACTTCACATGGCTTGGTGGCTCTTCTAGTATCTTCAGCAGGGCGTTAAATGCCTGCACAGTGAGCATGTGCACTTCGTCGATTATGTAGATCTTGAACCTGCATCGGGCCGGGCGATAGATTGCATTTTCCCGGAGCTGGCGAACCTCGTCGATTCCACGGTTGCTCGCACCGTCGATCTCGATGACATCAATATCCTCGCCGATGTTTATAGCAACACAGCTATCGCACTTGCAGCACGGCTCGGTAGTGGGGGCATCGACACTAAGGCAATTGAGCGATTTTGCCAGGACTCGCGCCATCGTGGTTTTGCCGACGCCGCGAGTGCCCGCGAAAAGATAGGCGTGTGCGACTCTGCCGGTCTTTATGGCGTTCTTGAGGGTCTTGGCGATGGGGTTCTGGCCGACAACCTCATCGAACGTCTGAGACCTGTACTTTCTTGCTAAAACTGTATAAGCCATTTTTCGATTTGTTATTGACCATTTAGTATCGTTAGAAGACAAGGGTAGTATAGCGGACCGAATGATACTTTTCCACGAAAAGATTTTCACCCGGCAATTCTTCCTGGTCGGAGCCGGGAGTTTTGGCGCGGATATTTCTGGAAAAGACCTGGTTGTTCTGGTACAATCGTGTGTGTCTGATCGGCCACTACAAGGTCAGGAGGATAGAAGTGCGAGAATCTGCTGTGAAAACGTGTTTGCCGGTAGCATTCTTGCTGGTGATAGTATCTTCAGCTGTGGCCAGGGTCATATATGTTGACGCCCATCGCTGTACCGATGACGATACTATTCAATCCGCAGCAACGGCTCATGTAGGGGCAATTATTATCGACCATAATTGCGTTGACCTGTCTGCTATTCCAGGCGATTGGCTTGCACATGCAGCTTCGCTGCGGGTTCTGATGCGGCATGCCTCGGTTGGCCAAGGTATCGAGTGGGGCCTGGATTGTCTGGCAGGCAATCATCCAACGAACCAAGCCTGTTCGGGCTTCGTCGCAGGCACATACGACCGGAGCAATTGGGTGTTCGAGCTTCGCGGCGGCAACTGGCAGGCCAAAGTCGATGACCTGGTCAGCCAGGTGGCCTTACGAGCCGACGACTTCGACGTCTTCATGACAAAGCTCTGCTATATAGACGCCCTCGGCAGTAACCATCCTGACTGGGAATACTTCCGCAGCCGGATGGAACAGTTGGAGGCGGACTATTCCGAAAAGAAGTCTGTCTGGTGGACGATACCTCTGACGCGGGACGGCCAGCCGGGCACGGACGTATTCAACGCCCTGATGCGTTCTTACTGTGCCGCCAACAACAAGATTCTCTTTGATATCGCCGATATCGAATGCCATGACCCCGATGGCACCAAGCTAACCAATGCTGCGGGCAACGAGGTCATCAGCCAGAACTACACGAAAGAGATTCACGCCGGTCACTTGAATATACAAGGCCGGGTTCGTGTAGCCTCAGCCTTCTGGCATCTGATGGCAAGGCTTGCCGGCTGGCAAAAAGTCTATCGCACTATTCAAGCCGCAATCGATGACGCCAACGACGGCGACGTGATAATCGTAAAGCCCGGCACCTATACCGGCCCCGGAAACCGTGATATCGACTTCAAAGGAAAAGCCATCATCGTCCGCAGCACAGACCCGAACGACCCGAATATCATCGCTGCAACAATAATTGATTGTAATGGGACACAGGTCGACCCGCACCGAGGCTTCAAGTTCGTCTCAGGTGAGGATGGGGACTCCGTTTTGGCCGGTCTGACGATCACAAATGGCTACGCGCCAGAGGAACTATTTGACATGATACCGTCTGAGTATCATTCAGCTGGCGGCGCTATCTTCTGCTACCGTTCCAGGCCCACCGTTACAATGTGCTCTATCTTAGGTAACGTTGCTCAGAGTCCGGGCTCGTTTCCCGGGGAATACATCGGTATGGGTGGCGGAATCTGCTGCTGGTGGGCCAGCCCAACGATCTCCAAATGCTCTATATCCTACAACTCAGCAGCAGACAGCGGCGGTGGGATCTATTCCGAAAGCTCCATCGCCACGATCGTCGATTGCAACATTTCCTATAATTCCAGCCCTCGAGGCGGTGGCATCGAGTGTGATGGGTCCTATGATCAGTGTGCCGTGACAATGACGCACTGCAACATTCTGGCTAATTGGGGCGGTGGAATTCGTTGTGATGGCCTTCTCTGTAACCAGACGATTAACAACTGCAATATTTCTGGAAATTCACAAGGTAGCGGCATCTTTTGTGTAAATCCATTCGCCGCAACCCATAAAATGACTCCGACAATTAGGAATTGTACTATCTCCGGTAACTCACGGGCTGGCGTGTATTGTTACAATCGCGGAAGTGATCCGATAATCACAAATTGCATTATAACAGGCAATTTAGGCCGTGGGGTGCTTTGTTCAGATGGGAGCCCCACAATCACCAACTGTGTCATCTCAGCAAATTCAACCTATGGCATTCACCACGAAGGCGGCGGCATCTTATGCTCAGGAAAGCATTGTGAGCCTATAGTAAATAACTGTACTATCGTCGCTAACTCAGCAAGCTCACGCGGCGGCGGCATTTGTTCCTCAACCGGAAGTAGCCCAACAATTATCAATTCGGTTCTATGGAATAATATCGCTGATACAGGACCTCAGATAGCTCTATCGACTAATCTTTACCACACGTACCTGACTATCTCCCATAGTGATGTCCAGGCAGGCCGGTCGGCGGTGCATGTCGGGATCGACTGCACATTGTTCTGGGGCCAAGGAAACATGGACGCCGACCCGTGCTTTGCCGACCACGGCTATTGGGACCCAAATGGAACACCCGAAGATGCAAACGATGATTTCTGGGTCGATGGTGACTATCATTTGAGATCGCAGGCTGGCCGATGGGATGCGAACGAGGGACAATGGAAGAAAGACGATGTGACGAGTCCGTGCATCGACGCAGGAGATCCGATGAATCCGATCGGACACGAGCCGTTTCCCAACGGCGGCATTATCAATATGGGCGCCTACGGCGGCACGGCTGAGGCGAGCAAATCATACTTCGGCGAGCCGGTGTGCGAAACCATCGTTGCAGGCGATATAAACGGCGATTGCAAGGTCGATTTTGCCGACTTTGAGCTTATGGCTCTGAACTGGCTCGAAGATAACCGTTAAGAAGCCACGTTGCTGCGATATTCGCGGTTAAAATGGGGTAAATTCCCAGCGCAACCGGGCTGGACCCCGTTCGAAATCGAGACCCTGGCCCAGGTAATGGTGCTGGAGGACTTACTTTTAACGGGGTGAAAAAAATTGCTGCAAATTTGGCAAGTTGTCAACAATTTTCTATTGACTATCCGCCACTCGGACACAATAATCGCCAACTTTAGTAATCAATGGTCAGTTAATAGGGGATTTGTTATGATAGTCAAAATTGAGGATACGTGCACCGCCTGTGGGCTTTGTAGCGATACCTGTCCTGACGTCTTTGAGTTGGGCGATGAGATGGCCGAGGTGAAGGTCGATGAGGTCCCTGCGGAGTTCGAGGAGGCTGTCCAGGAGGCTGCTGACGAGTGCCCCGTCGAGGCCATTATTATCGAATAAATAGACCGGACAATTAACAACTTTTGCTACAGGCTGCTGTCAGAGCAGTGCTAAGCTATCCTAATACAGCCCAGGGTTAGTCAGTCCCCAATCTTCCGAATCGTGACCAGTCCTTAGCGGGAAAATACAGATAATCCGCTCTGCCTTTAATTGTTGCCAGAGGAACAGGGCCAAAGTGCCTGCTATCTTGGGAGAAATTACGATTGTCCCCAAGGACGAAACAGTGCTGTTTCGGTACTGTTATCTTGGCAAAATCAGGTGGTGCTTGACCCTGTGGAGTCTTTGCCAAGAAGATCTTGTATTTAGTTTCACCATTAGTCTCATAGAAAGCGTCGCCCTCTAATGGCTTTTGCCTGACTTTTATTCTTATATTGTCCCAGGTAGACTGAGGGAGTTTCTCTCGTGGGAGTTTTCGGTCGTTTATGTAAAGCCAGCCATCTTTGATTTCAATGGTATCGCCTGCAACAGCCACGACCCTCTTTATATAGTTCTGCCGGCGGTCATCAGGGTTAGTAAAAACTACAAGGTCGCCTCTCTTGGGATCACTACTCTTGTAAGCAAGCTTGTTTGCCAGGAATCTGTCGTTGGGTATTATTGTGGGATAGTTGGAGGCCACGGGAACGCGAAATGCTTCAACGAGACTTGCGCGGACATGAAAGGCAATTTGGATTGAACTTCCTGTGTTCATCAGTATCAAAATCACGTATACATACCATCTGTTGTAATCCTTGAGTATATAACTGTCTGTGGTGCGTCTCGCAGTGCATGCTGAGTCAACAACTGCGATGAGCCATACCGCCAGAGATGCAGGTAACGATGCCACTATGACTGCTATCCGAACTGATGAATGGCTCACCGACAACACGCCGAAGATCACGGGAATGAAGATACACGAGAGAAAGGCCAAGATTATACCGCGCACAATACTTCCGCAGTATATGTGTCCCAGGCCGGGCATAATCAATGAAAGAACGACAGCTATTAAGGGCCTTCTTCTTTTGGCCCTGCCTAATGCTACCTCAGACATTCTTAATTCCCTTCACATCAGCATTTCAAGAACATGCAAACAACAAACGCCACCCTTATAAGACCGGCTATGGCACCTGCTATAAGCAGACCAGCCTGCGCCAGCGGATGTTCAGATATAAGACCAAGGAGCCGGAGCAAACCGACAAAAGCCCTGTTCTTTCGTTGCTCATACTGATGTACGCGATTCATCAGCTCATCTGCGAAACCTTCGCTAACGTCAATTTGACGTTTTCCGTTTTTCCACGTGTTATAGACTTGCTCACCTTTCATACGACACCTTCTTCAGGGTTTTTGAAGGCTGCCCTTAGCTTCTTTTTTGCTCTGTTGATTCTTGATTTGACTGTCCCAATTCTTATGCCTTCGATCTGCGCAATTTCCTGATATGGCAATTTCTCAAACTCAGCCAAGACAAGCGTCCTCTTCTGCCTGCCCGGCAGGGTCTGCAATACGTTATCCAGCTTGTCGAACAACTCTTTGTCGGTAAGATTGTTTAACGGACTATTATGCGTCGCTTTTTCAGGCGATCTGGTGACTGTTGGAGCACTTTTGCTTTTCATTGCATTTATGCTTTTGTTTCTGGCGATGGTAAATAGCCAGGTTGAAAAACTGCTCCGAGCAGGGTCAAAAGTCCCAAGTTTCTTGTAGGCTGCAAAAAACACATCTTGGGCAATGTCTTCACAAATATGGCTGTCGCCGATTATGTTTCTTATCGTTCTGACAACTGGCCCCTGATATCTTTCCACCAATAGCCTAAATGAATTGACATTGCCTCCTAAAACTTGATGTATGACGTCCGTCTCTTTCACTACTGAATGCAACCAATTAGTACTGGGGTCCGTACCTTCTACACATTGTTATACAGCCGAGGGCAGTGAAAGTTCCATGAAATTCGTATGAGCCTAAGGATGTGCCCCCCTCGTGAATGTCGAGCACCCTGGCCTGCAAAGACCGCTCAGGCAATTGCCGGCTTCTTTCGCGAGCCCTTTTAGCGCAGCTTCAAATAACGAACCGACTTTGCTTTCTGTGAAGACTTTTAACAGCTACCTCCGTTGTTTCGGCGGGCATAACTGCTTTCAGGCTCGAAATGGTTTACAGCTCCGTTCTTCGTAGCATAAAGACGCCCAGCGAAAAGAAGGTAATCGCAATCGCCAGCAACACTAAGCACGGGCCGACCATTTCTATGAATGTGAAGTGGCGCCAGATTGCCCCTTCAAAGGCGTATATGCCCCACTTGACGGGGCTGAAGTGACTTAGCGAACGCAACCACGGAGGCATTACGAAAAGTGGTATCATACCCCCACCGAGCATCGCCATAATCATCAGCATCGCCCAGCCGGCTCCGGCGACACTCTGCTCGGTGCGTCCCAGCGTGGAGACGAACATCATGAAACCCGCAAAACACAGTATGGTACAGGCCGCCGCCAAAATCAAGAGCAGAGGATTATCTATGGGCATCCTGAAGATGGCCTTCGCGCCGATCCATTGAATGCACATCACCAGTGAACACGTTGCGAAACACGCCACGCCTTTTCCCGCGAGAATATGAGCCCTTCCAAGCGGGCCGATCCGCAGACGCTGAAACGTGCCGTTTGCGCGTTCCTTTACGATTGATATTGCAAAGGTCGCCGTGCACCCGAGGATGGCCCAGATCATGGCCTGGGGAAACGTAATTTGAAATGGCGTGGCAGGACCTTCGCGCTGCCTGTGAACTTCCACGTTTGCCACGTTGAGGATACCCCCTTCAAGACCTGCCTGGAAATTCTCATCGTTGACGTCTTCCAATAGCGTATCCAGCGAATCGAAGAAATTCAGAAACAGGCTGGCCTGTTTGTCACCAAGTGCTGTTGCGGCGGCCACGTCCTTGCGCCAGGAGTCAACCTGGTCTCTCATCCAGTCACGGTCACCAAACCTTTCCCCAAGGGCCTCAAACTGTGCCTTCGCCAGGAGTCCCTGCAAATAACCGCTTTCCATCTTTCGTGCTGGGTCGGCGGCGATTTCGAGTTTAGGGTCATCTTTGTCGAATACCGCTCCGAATCCGCCGCCAAATCCGGGCTTCAACAGGACTGCCGCCGCGACTTTTCCCCTGCGCACCTGGTCTATCGCCTCCTCTCTCTCCAGCGAGACCGTCTTGAGCGACTCATAGGATTGTAGCCGGGACACATAAAGGCCGGAGAACTCAGACTCATCCTCATCAACCACCGCGATCTTCATCCCCGAAGGTTCCCTGCCGACCCCCGAGAATATCGCGCCGAAGAAAAGGGCAAACAGTACGGGAAATCCGAACACCCAGAAGATATTCCCCTTGTCGCTGAGGATTACTCGCACGTCCTTGACAGCAAGCAACAAGGCTTTGTTCATCAGTCTCGAAGCCTCCGTCCTGTAAGGTTGAGAAAAACGTCCTCAAGATTGGCCCGATTGACTTTCAGCGAACGAAACCGCTGGCCAATCTTGTTTAGCGATGCCAGACTTTCCATCGGCTGGGTTGTCTCGAACCGGATAAGCCGCTCCTGGACCCGTACGTTTGTCCCTTCAACTCGCCGGACGATTTCGTCCGTATCGCCGGGCTCTTGTTCAAATTCCGCCTCGACGTGTGTCGGCCCACCGTGCTTGGAGATGAGATTGTCTACACTGTCCATGTCCAGAATCTTTCCCGCATCAAGGATGGCCACTCGGTCACATAGCCGCTGTGCCTCTTCCATATAATGGGTCGTGTAGATGATAGTTCGACCTTCGGATTTCATTTCCTCTATGGTCTGAAAGATCAGATTGCGGGTCTGAGGGTCCACACCTACTGTCGGCTCGTCGAAAAGCAGTAGGGGCGGATCGTGCAAGAGCGAGCAAACCAGATTCAATCTTCGCTTCATGCCACCACTGTATTTGGAGACCCGGTCTCGGTGGCGCTGCTCAAGTCCGGCAATCTCGATGCACTTAGTCACCCGCTCTTTGAGCCTTTCTCCACTGAGGCCGTACATCCTGCCAAAGAAGTTCAGGTTGTCAATGGCCGAGAGCTCCTCGTAGATTGCCAGCGTCTGGGGAACCACGCCCAAGGACGTGCGAACGGCAGCCAGTGTTGGGTCGGTTTTGCCGTCCAGCGATACCATGCCCCCATCCGGCTTCAAGAGCCCGCAGAGGATGTTGATGGTGGTGGTTTTGCCTGCTCCGTTTGGCCCCAAAAGCCCGAATGTTTCGGCTCGGTTGACCTCGAAACTGATCCCGGCCAGGGCGACCACCTTGCCGTAACTTTTTTGTAAGTTCTCAACCTTTATCATGCGAGATTTTCTACTTGGAAAGTTCCCTCGACCTGTCTCTTGCTCTGGTTATGCCCGCCGCTATCAGCTCTGCCAGCTTCCCCTCCGCAAAGACTTTAAGAGCCGCTTCGGTTGTCCCGCCGGGTGACGTAACCTTTCGCCGCAGCTCGGCGGGACTCTCACCCTTTTCGTCGGCGCTTACGGCGAGCAGACCCGCTCCCTTGGCAGTCTGGAGAACCAAATCCTTCGCTACATCCTCGGGTAGGTCTAACTCAATGGCCGCCTTTATCATCTCTTCCATAAGCAGGAAATAATAAGCAGGGCCACTGCCGCTTACCGCTGTGACGGCGTCGATCAATCCCTCGTTGTCAACAACGACAGCCTTACCCACGGCCGAGAAGATTGATTCTGCCTTTTTCAGCATGGGCTTTGCTTTGTCGGTGGCAAATAGCGCGCTGGCCCCTTCGCCAATCAGGGCCGGCGTATTGGGCATAACACGGACTATCGCGATATCACCCAGCACCGCGGCAATATTCTCAGTTTTTATGCCTGCTGCGATCGATATAACCAGCGTTTCGGTCTTGATAGTATCCTTTATGCTCGCCAGAGCCTCGGTCATCTTTTGAGGCTTGACACTCAGGACCAGGGTGTCCACCTTGCTGGCCAGCGCAGCGTTATTATCCACCGTTTGAACGCCGTATTGCTGTTGCAGGTATGTGAGTCTTTCGGCCCGAATGTCGCTCGCAAAAACTTGTTCAGACTTGTAAAGACCTGCGGCCGTTATGCCCTTTATGAGGGCCTCAGCCATATTTCCACTTCCGACAAAGCCAATTGTCTCCACTTGTTTCTCCTTGTCATAACTTACTATCCCCACTGTCGTCCCGAGCTTGCCCCTCAGGGGCGTAGTCCGCCCTAAGCGGTCGAAGCCGAGGGATCGGCCTTTTCATTTTGGGCTTCCAAGCTTATAATTCTATCAACAATTTCTCTTTGGGTAAATATTAAAGAACTGATTACGGAGTAAGAGCAATGCAAAAACAAGTTGAATATACAGAAGCCGTCAAGACAAAGTACCCGGAGCAAGTCGTTATCGCTATCGCCAAAGACAAGAATGGCAAAGCCAATCCCGTCACGCTGGGCTGGACGATGATTGTGTCGGGCCAGCCGCCGATGATGGCAATAGCCGTTGCCGCTAAGCATTACTCCATCGAGACCGTTAGACACTCGAAGTGCTTTACCATCGCGTACCCATCCTCCGAGATGGCCGATGCGGCTCTATTTTTCGGCTCGAAATCCGGCAGAGACGCCGACAAATTTGCCGAGTCTGACTGCAAGACAGAGCCGGCCAAAGCAATTGACTCGGTCCTGCTTGCCGATGCTGTCGCCAATTTTGAATGCACGCTCGAATCGGAAACCGTCGCAGGCGACCATATAATCTTTGTAGGCAAGATCGTTTGCTCCCACGTCAACACCGAGCCGAAGAAACGGCTGTACACCGTAGGCCCGGGACACAAATTGGGTTCGGCTTCCTGAAAAGCCGGCTCTTACAGTCAATGGCTATGTTGTTCGGATTCCGCAGGCATAAATCTGCCACGACAACGCGTGGCGGCTACTGAGCGCACGTAGCCGGTAGAGTGGGACCTGCCCTGAGCTTGCCCCTCCGGGGCCCAGTCGAAGGGTTGCCCCACCACTTTCGAGGTTTTCTCCGAAAGTGGCATTAATTCATACAAGCTTCTCAGATGCCATTTTACCCAATTTAACGGCTGCAAAAACTGCGAAAGTTAAGATAGTTGGACAATGACTATAAATGGGCAATCTGTGAAGAAATGAAAAATAGTGAAACAAAAAATCTCATCGGGTGCTGCGGATTATATTGTGGATTATGTAACAAGTATCAGTCGAAAGCACCAAGCAGATGTATTGGTTGCAGATTGGGAGAACAACATTCATGGTGCAGTATTTGGAATTGCTGTGTAAAGAAACACGGATTTGAGACTTGTACCGAATGCAAAAACATATTCAATTGCGCAATCTTCCTGAGAAGAAAAGTTGTAGAGTGGATTCCGGCTGCTGATAATCTACGTCAAATTAAAGAAGTAGGTTTAGAGAGTTGGCTAAGAGAACAAGAAGAAAGACAGGCATTGTTGGAAGAATTACTTCGGAATTATAATGAAGGTCGATCAATGAGCCTTTATTGCAAAATCTGTGCAAGAATGCCGACTGACTTGATTAACAAAGCAATAGAAGAAGCAAAAGAAAAAGTCGCAGGTGAAAAAGTAGACAGGTCTGATTTGAAATCGAAAGCAAGGATTTTTAAGGCAGTAATCAAAGGTTTGGCCTTAAAGGTCAATGTTGACTTGAACTAAGAAAGAACAGTTCTGTTGTCTATCTAATCATTGCAGCGGCGGCAGCTCTCCTTATTGTGATGATGTTTTGAACGAGCCGGTACGGTCGGACCTGCCCTGAGCCCGGTCGAAGGGTTGCCCCACCATTATTTCTGCGTGTGGTACTGATATTGACGTTCCTGCACGATTTTTCCCTTGAAAGTCTGGTTCTTGTAGTCTAGATTTCCCGTAGCGGTTACACTCTGATGTTTTGGAGCCACGAGCGAAGATTCTCTGGCGTCCTCGCCGTTTGTGAGATACCGACGGGGACGGAGTCTATCGGTAGCGGGGCGGCATACTGACACTCAGGCAGACATGGCGTCTTATACGGATCTGCGTAAAACCCCTGGATAAATCGCAGAGATCCCCATATCTTCTTTATAGACAGTGGTTAACGGTGGAATCACGATTTACTCGCTGGGGTCTTATGCTGCAGAACCAGCGTTGTTTGGGTGCTTATACGGAACCATATGTACATTGTTCGTGAGATAAGATGGACTACATGATACGCGAGATGAGAATCGAGGACTACGCCCCAGCGTATTCGCTGTGGCGAGCCACCGAGGGCGTCAGTCTGGACGATGAAGACAGTCGCGACGGCATCGCCCTTTATCTGCGACGGAACCAGGGCCTATGCTTCGTGGCGATTGTCGGCCAACAGATTGTCGGAACCGTGCTGTGTGGTCACGAAGGGCGGAGGGGAATCCTGCGTCACCTCGTCGTGGCGCCAGACTTTCGCGGCAAGGGCATCGCCAGGGACCTTATCAACCACGCTCGCTCGGCCCTAGCCCATGAAGGGATCCGGAAGTGCAACACCTTCATACTCGGCTCGAATGTGGCAGGACGTGAGTTCTGGAAACACATGGGCTGGCGTCTGCTTGAGGACGATTTCCTCTTGATGCAGATCCAGACGGAAGGGGCAGATTGAGGAATCACGAACAAGCCGTTGCCCGCGACGGCTTACAGCCGCGCGAGAACGGCGGCGTTAGGCGTAACATCAGAGGTGAGAGAATGCGATCTACATTATCCATCTTGCTTTGCTCGCTCATTATCGCCGGATGTCGGCAAACAAAGACTACTAAGAGCACTAACGAAGAAAAGGACGCTGAAGTCCAAAGCGGCAATGATCCGAACGCAGAAGTACTCGGTTATTCCGACACGCAAGAGATCGTGCTATCGATGAACAGCATGAAATTCATGCTCGATCTAGATACTGGTCGAACCATGGACCCGCCAGCGACACATCGCCCGGAACAAGAACAAATGGACATCCATCCAACGCAATGGCAACCTTACGAGCGTCCAACGGGATTGTCCGGTCTCTCGCTCCGAGGTAGGAAGATGAAGCCAGATGACTGGGATGCGTCCGTCACAGATATGCGAGACGTATTGGCCCACGACAGAGTGCAAGAATTGACCCAGATGAAATTCGACCCCAAAGAACCCGCAACTTATTTCTTCGCAACCCGTGATGGTACGATCGGTATTCTGCAGTTGCTCGCTGTAGTTGAAGAGCCAGAAGGGATTCGGCTCCGTTACAAGACGCTGATGCGGAACAGTGACTCCCAGTGAGACGCATAACAATGAGCTGAACTTGGACCTCTAAAAAGCTTGCGCTTTTTCGAGGCCGGTTAGCCCACGCGTTAGGTGGCATAGTAAGAAAAGAATGAAAGGACAACATGAAGCATAAGACAGAAATAAAGTTTCACTCAACAGCCGCTTTCGTAAAAAACATTCAGGTCTCAAAGAAGTTTTATACAGAAATATTAGAACAAATGATTGAATTGGATTTCGGTAAAAATGTTATCTTAAAAGGTGGGATAACACTCTGGGAGTTCAATCCCAATCATATAATTCTCAAGAAGCTAGGACTGGATTCGGCTGTTGACCAAAAAACCAACCGGTTTGAATTCTACTTCGAAACCGACAAGATAGATAGAGTATTTCAAAAACTGAAAGAAAACGGTGTTGAGTTTCTCCATTCACTTCACGAAGAACCATGGGGCCAGAGAACTGTAAGGTTTTTTGACCCTGATAGGCATCTTATTGAAGTTGGAGAGACTTTAAAGACATTTGTTAAACGACTCCATAGAGAAGGTATGACAGCTGAACAAGTTTCTGAAAAGACATCAATACCATTGGAAACGGTTAGAGAATTGATAAATCGATGATACCACATAACTAATCGCTTCACCTGACCGCTATTCCGCTGCGCTTCATAACAGCAGGTGGGCTTTGTTGTTAGACGCAATACCTTATTAAGGCGACTTACACATGAAGAAACTCAAAATAGTAGCGATTGTCCTGGTATTAGCAGCTGGCTGTCCTCAAGCCACTGATGAAAGCGTACTGATAACCAAAGGAAATATCTGCGCTGCAGATGGCGTTAGACTTGTCTATGATGTCAGAGGTAATGGGGACACTGCTCTGGTATTTATTCATGGTTGGGCCTGCGATCGTTCCTTCTGGTATGAACAACTCAATCACTTTGCCCAACATTACTGCGTCGTCTCGGTTGACCTCGGTGGTCATGGCGAATCGCAGGCCAATCGAGATGTGTGGTCTATCGCAGCTTTTGGGGGAGATGTTAAGGTCATTATAGAGCAGTTGGACCTTACTCAAGTTGTTGTCATCGGGCATTCCATGGGAGGCGCGGTCGCTCTTGAGTGTGCACGCCTTATGCCTAAACGAGTCGTGGGCATCGTGGGAGTGGAAACCCTACATGATGCGGAATTGGAGTATAGCAAAGAAATGACTGAAAAGGCGGTTGAGAACCTCAAATCAGACTTTCAGGAAACGATGGCATCATTCGTGCGATCGGCTTTTATAGAGGGAACCGATCCTAATCTGGTAGATTGGGTTGTATCAAAGGCCTGTGCGGCGAATCAGGAGGTCGTATCGGGTGTTATTCTTGAAACAGCGAATCTGGACATTAAGCAAAATTTCCTGGCGGCAAAAGTCCCGATCCGATGCATCAACGCAGAGCCCTTTCCGCCGAATAACTCAAAAACAAAAGTCGAGACTAATCGAAAATATGCAGACTTTGATGTCGTTCTCATGCAGGGTGTTGGGCATTTCCCAATGCTGGAACAGCCCAAAGAGTTTAACAGTCACCTTCGTAGGGTACTCCTGCAAATAACGAGCCCTTGAGGCACGACTGGCAAAAGGATCCAGGTACAGAACATACAAAGGACATCAATCACATCTAACGAGGGAGTGGAGCGTACCCGCTGACCCGGTCCGCTCACTCCTGCCGTTATCAATAAAAGAAATGAAGAAATTATTAGTTATATTATTCTTGCTGATAGCCGCTGCAATCGCTGTTGTGTGCTTTGTGTTTGCAAAACTTGAAGCTATCACCCCATTGACATGGGATCTCGAGAAAACAAACACACCCATCACTATTTTAATGAGTGATCCAAATGAGCCCGAGATGGTTCAGCTACGCCAGCAGTACAACCTGGAAGATGTGGTTCGCGATGCCGAGGATGATTATGCAAGACTCAGACTCATAACAGCTTGGGTACAAAGGCAATGGAAGCACCATGGTAATAACACACCTTCGCGTCCCGATCCCCTGACGATTCTCAAGGAGGCAAATGAAGGAAAACGCTTTCGCTGCGTAGAGTATGCTAAGGTTGTAGCTGCCTGTGCCCGAGCACTGGGCATGCCTTCACGTGTTCTCGGATTAAAGCGTAGAGACGTAGAAACTGCTAAATCCGGTGCAGGACATGTGGTTGCTGAAGTCTGGCTCGATCAATTTAATAAGTGGGTATTCGTTGATGGCCAATGGGGGGCTATTGCAGAAAAGGATGGAAGTCCACTCAATGCCGTAGAATTTCAGAAGTCAATCGCCAATGAGTACTCTAAACTGAACATGCGTTTTGCCAGGAAGGCTAACAAATTCCGTTATCTAATTTGGGTGGCACCGTATCTGTACTACTTTGACTTTAGCCTGGACCAGAGGTTCTTTAAGCAAGAAACGGGACAGGAGCGCATATCAGGGTCTCAAGGCAGCATAATGCTGGTTCCTAAAGGCGCAAACAAACCCAAGGTATTCCAAATTAAAAAACCGCTAACGAATTGTATTTACATATCCAATCCTCAAATATTCTATCCCTCTATGAACAAAGGCGACTAATGTAATGGTGATAACATCTGGCTGGAGATGGACGGCCTAAACGCTGCCCCTCAGCCAGCACGTTAAAAGTCTCGCAATTGAACCCTCAAGAGATGAGAACGGTCTTTTGAGGGTTCTTTTTTTTAAGGTATCTGTCTGGTATCAGCATCCTGCCGACGTGTTAAGCCATCCTTGTGATTTTCTTGTGCACTGGGATCTACAGGCCTCCTAATAGACAAGCAGGAACTCATAGTCAGCCAAAGCGCCGTATTTGCAGACTTTTGCTCAAACAAACTGTTTCGACGTCTGCCTCAGCGCCAGTTTGGCCCTGCAACTTGAGTTGCCCCCTGGAAGAAGGTGATTCGTCCACTTGGCTGTGTCCTGCCCGTCCACCTAATATTCTACGTTCTTGCAGTGTAGATTCCCCGTAGCGGCTACACCCTTGACGTTTCAACGCAATAGCGAAGGCTCTCCGGCCCGCCATTTGCAGCCCGCCGACGGGGATGGAGTACGAAGTCCGATAGATTCTCTTTGAAGGACGGGAAGCTTGGCGTGTTATACGGAAACCATATAAAACGCCAAATGAAAAGGGAAACTGGCTTAAATCGTTTCCGGAGGATTACTTATGGATTTCGGGCAAATGAGTGTTATAAGGACACGCAGAGAGTTCTGGCGTCTTATACCGAAACCATATAAACATTGTTATAATAAAAAAATTTAAATAAAAAGAAACAAAAGGAATACAAAATGAGCGATAAAAAGCATAATATTCACGACTTTGATATTGCATTAATTTGCGAATATTTTTCCAGTATGGATCGTCAAGGCCCAGGAAGCCAAGAGGCAACACTAAGGGCATTAAGCTTTATTGGTAATATGCAGGAGGGATCAAACATTGCTGACCTTGGTTGTGGTACTGGATCTCAAACTATAGTTTTGGCTCAAAACACTCCATGGAATATTACAGCCATTGATTTGTTCCCTGGTTTTATCGACAAACTAAATGACAATGCACAAAAATTGAATCTTCAAAGCAGAGTTAAAGGCGTTATTGGTTCAATGGATAAACTTG
>SMTZ1_10000204_pt1 | contig 56847 bp, 39 predicted proteins | sample DeeMarSWOR136_30_FD_25667 | JGI IMG/M metagenome (IMG submission 25667) | reverse complement strand
TTGTTCTTGCATTATTTTCCATTAATCTATGGGGATATTTGGATCCCCTGGCCATCTTTAATCGTGCCTTGACTACTGTGATGTATCCACTGACCACCCTGGTGGTTGAAAATTCCCTTCTGCAGCTCAGCAACATCGCCTTCCTGGAAGATATCGCATATTTCTTCTACGACCATTATAAAAATATTATAATGCCTGAACAACAAGCCTTTGTGCAACAGGTCTTCTGGATCATGATATTTTTTGGATTAATCATTGGCCTGGAAAAATTATCGAGAAGATTTTGGTGCCGCAATATTTGCCCCGCCGGTGCCTGGTTGGGATTTTTATCTCAATTCCGTTTCTATGAAAGAATAGTTGGAGTAACCTGTCCTGTATGCAATAAATGCCAGATCGAATGTAAAATGAACGCCATACCGGAGGCTGATGTATCCCTGACCGATAAAGTTGAATGCATTGAATGCTTTAACTGCGGTGCTCTTTGTCCGCCTAAAACAAAGGCTATAACCTATCGTTGGCGCTGGAAACCTTATCATACCCCGGTTGATTATAACAGAAGGCAATTTATTACCACTTCGGCTGCAAGTCTTTTTGCTGTGGGATTGCTTTCCCTAAACCTGCACAACCGCGAAGTAAAAAATAAACTGATTCGCCCTCCCGGTGCTTTACCAGAAAATGAATTCCTGAATCGCTGTATTCGCTGCTTGCAGTGTGTGCGGATTTGTGAATCTAACGGTAGATGCCTCCAGCCTGATAGTATCCATAATACAATCTTGGAATTATGGGCACCGGTTGCTGTAATGCGCGAAGGCTACTGTGAATATAATTGCAATTTGTGCTGTCTTGTATGCCCTACCGAAGCAATTCTGCCACTTAGTTTAGAGAAAAAGAAACAAACTCCTATGGGTCTGGCTTATTTTGATAAAAACCTTTGTATTCCTTTTGCAGAAAACAGGGATTGTATCGTTTGTGAAGAACATTGCCCCACACCCGATAAAGCAATTAAATTCGAAGTGAAAGATATTATATTACCTGACGGTACAATCCGCAAAGTAAAATATCCATACGTTATTCGGGATCTGTGTATTGGTTGTGGTATATGCGAAATGAAATGCCCCCTACCCGGCGCCCCGGGGGTTTTTGTTACCACGGAAAATGAAATGCGATTAACGAAGGAAGATATACTTGTGAATGGGTAAAAGGGTGAATGGGTAGATGGGTGGATCCGTGAATGCGGTGGTTCCCCTCTTGGGAGGGGATTTAGGGGTGGGTAGTGATTAATAGTCATTGGCATTGCTGTCATTTATTACAAGTGGCCAGGGATCAGTGGCCGGTGGCCAGAATGAAGTAGATAAGTGAATGCGATAAAAAGTAGAGATAGAAGGGGTATTTTTAAGTTAATGCGATTTCGAGGAGAGAACTTATAATCAGGATAAATAGAAATACGGTAAAAAGGATAAAATAATATTTTTTTTCTCCCACGTAGCTTTTAAAATCTTTGCGTTTTAGGATAAAAGGTTCTTTTATTTCTTTTTGTCTTAACAGCCAGCTGATTGCATATCCCAATACAAACGTTATTGCAAATCCAAAAACATTCCACCACAGCCAGGAAACTGCATTTCCATAATACTGCCACAGGAATATATTAAAGCCAACCCCTGCTAATAATCCTAAGATTGCTCCCCCCTGAGAAGCGCGCCTGGTCAGCATGCCTAACCAGAATGTCGCCAGAATGGGGCCATAAAATGCCGAACCGATTTTGTTTACCAATTCTAATACGGTCTCAGAGCCACCGATCATTCGCAGTGCAAAGCCTGTGGCAACCACACCCCATAATATGGTCAGCCAGCGCGATAATCGGACTTGTTTGGCATTGGATATTTTTGATAAAGCAGGAAATAACTTTACCAAAAAATCCTGATAAGTAGCTGCACTGAGCGAATTCAAAGCACTGTCAATACTGGACATGGATGCGGCAAAAAAGCCGGCAATCAATATACCCAATAAACCCTGTGGTATATATTCAATTAAAAAGTAAGGCACCAGAAAGTCTGGCTGTTTGCCATTCAATTTTGTAGCAAACTCAGGATGATTTATGAGAAATGGTATTAACAGCACTCCAAGTGTACAGTAAGTCAAAACCAGCAAGAAACGAAATATCCCGTTGATCATTAAAGCTTTTTGGGCTTCTTTGGGGGTAGCAGTTGTCAATAGTCGCTGGGCCTGGCTCTGATCACAGCCGTAATAGGACAAATATAAAAACAGTCCGCCGATTAACATGGGCCAGAAGGCAAAGGTCTGGCCGTCCCCTAAACCGGTAGACGCAAAATCAAATACTTTTAGTCGTTGCGATTCACTGTATAAGGATGTAATTGATTGGCTATCCAGCAAACCTCCTAATATATATATTGCCAAAAATGATCCACCCCATAATATGACTAATTGAATGATATCGGAATAAATATCTGCAACAATGCCGCCAAATGTGGTATAAATTATAGAGACCACCCCGATTAACAATATCGTTTGCCATAAGGGCCATTCCAGGCATACCGCAGTGACAATAGCCGTTGCCAGCAAGGCCACACCGGATCCCAAACCACGGCTTACCAGAAAAACAGCACTGATACTCATGCGCGTAGATTTCCCAAAGCGTTTTTCCAAATATTCATAAATCGTGATGGCACGCGTTTTATGATATAAGGGAACGAGAATCAACATAATCAGCATCATGGCCAGGGGAATGGCAAACTCATATTGCAACCATACTAGTCCGCCGTTTGCTTTAACAGCGATGAAAGCAGGTGCACCAATCAGGCTTATGGCACTCACCTGGGTAGCCATAATCGAGAGTGCAATTTGCCATGCCGGCATGGAGCGGCCCCCCAAATAGTAATCTTCCTGGGACTTTTGCCGCCGCCCGATCCACCAGCTCATGGCGATGATGAGAATGATGTAAACGAAAAGGACGATCCAGTCGATAGCTGTCATGAGATAAATAGATGATTTATTGTATAAAACAAAATAGGAAGATCATATATAAATATCAACAAAATTGCCTTCATCCGGAAAGGAGACTGTAGAGTAAGGTGTTATTATTATAGATTCATTTTCTCTGCGCTAAAGAAATTGTCGAAAATACAGCAGAATAAGTTCCCCTCCTAAATTTGTGTCATATGATATTATTAATTTTTAGGCACTATTTCTTTATTTTTTATTTAGTACTTCAATCATGCAGATTGATATATAACTTATGCCTCGTTATACAATTATAAAATTTCTAAGATTTTAAATATATTCGGATAATGTCTCATTTGAATGCTTCAGAGGAAGAGCGGTGATATTGTCTGCTAGTTTAGATGTCTGAAGTCCCGGATATATAATCCAAAGATGATCAAGAGTTAAATCTTGTTCGGCACTGCGCATCGATTTTGTAATTTTCGGAGAATCCATATATTTAAATTCAATTCCCCAATTTTTGCCACCACTTTGCCAGAATAAATCTACTTCCGCACCAGAATGGGTACTCCAAAAATATATCGGCCGATTTCTTTTTTGAACGATTTTGCATGTGCATTCTAAAGCAAATCCTTCCCACGATGCTCCCAGTTTGTTGTGACTTAACAGTTGATCCATGGTTTCTATTGATTGTAACGCATGGAAAATACCAGAATCCCTAAAATATATTTTAGGTCTTTTAACTAATCTCTTATTGATGTTCGTATACCAAGGTTGAAGTACACGAATCATAAAAGTACCTTCCAAAATATCAATGTATCTTCGAATGGATACATCAGATATTCCGAACGATCTACCAAATTCAGAATAATTCATTAATTGACCGTGATAATGACTTAGCATCGCCCAAAATCTTCTCAAAGTTTGAGCAGGGATATTAATACCAAGTTGAGGAATATCTCTCTCCAAAAAAGTACTTATATAGTTCTCACGCCAGATTAGACTTTCTTGCTCTGATTCAGCAAGATAAGACCTGGGTAATTGACCCAGACTCCACAACCTTTTTATATTTTCAACACCAACATCTTGAATGCTAAAGCCGCTTAGGTAATAATAACCAATTCGCCCCGCCAACGACTCTGAACTTTGTCTGATTAGATCTTTAGAAGCGCTGCTAAGAATTAAATATTTTTGATCTGGATTATTATCAACCAGATAGCGTATCAGAGGAAATAAATCAGGTGTACATTGAATTTCATCGATAACAATAAGTCCTGATAAATCCTCTAAGGCAAGTTGTGGTTGTTGCATTTGTACGACATCTCTTGGATTTTCCAGGTCAAAATAGTGATCATATTTTATTTGTTTTGCCAATGTTGTTTTTCCGCATTGCCTGGCTCCCAGCATGGCAACAACTTGAAAATTTTCAATAAGATTTATAATCTCTTTTAAATCTGATTTTCTTTCTAAAATCATTTTAGATTCATTATTCATTGAAATCTCTAATCAATTACTTGAGTTTTCAATGTAAATTGAATAAATATCTTTCTTAAAGCAAAGTAAAATTAATATATACTTTACATTTAAACTAATCCTTATACACCTGACCGGTGGGTAACCTCCTCATCCACCCATCTACGCATCTACTCATTCACTCCTCCACTTCATTCTGGCCACTGGTCACTGGCCCCTGGCTACTGATAATAAAGGACAGCAATGCGAATGACCACCTCCCAAACCCACCCCTTAATCCCCTCCCGAGAGGGGAAAATTAACCATCCGGTTAAAAATAGCTTGACTTTTTAATTTTCGTCTTTTATTTTTAACCATAAGATTTAACCATCTAATTTAAATAACTGGTTAAACGGAGAGATATCATGGAATTCAATAGCGATACGGAACAAAAAATTATGCGCGCTGCTACAGAAGTATTTTTGGAAAAAGGAAAAGACGGCGCGCGTATGCAGGAAATTGCAAACCGGGCAGGAATTAATAAAGCCCTGCTCCATTATTATTTCCGCTCTAAAGATAAACTATTTGAACAGGTATTCAGACAGGAGTTTAAATTCATTCTCAGCAACATTGTGCAGGTCTTGTCAGTAACAGATGATTTTAAAGAATTTCTGCGCCAATTTGTGCGCAACTATCTGCAGGCCATTATTCCCAGACGCAACTTGATGCGCTTTATCATCTGGGAAATTGCCAAAATGCAGCCCAACCTGGTACAGTATTTTTTTGAAACGTTTCGTGAACATGGCTATACAGAAAATCCGGTCATTTTACGTATAAAAAAAGCAATCGATGAGGGACAAATTAAACCCGTAGATCCGGTTCAGTTTATTATGAGTTTTCTCGGAATGTGTATATTTCCGGTGATGGCCGCTCCTATTCTACAACACATTCTATACCATCTGGATATTAACGATGCCGACTTTATCGAACAACGGGTTGAAGCGATTCTCGATCTGGTGTGGAATGGCATTAAGCCATGACATGCTTGTAACAATAGATTTAAAATGGAGAGTATAATGAAATACTTAAAAAATTTAATTGCTGTTACAAAATATTCAGGAATAAAAATAAAATATTTTATTTTTTTACCTCTCCTGATTTTATTTATCCCATATACCACAAGTAGTTATGGACAGGAAATGCTTACCCTAGAAAAGGCGTGGGACATCACTTTACAGAACAACTATACCTTTCAACAACAGGAAAAATTAATACAAAAAGCAGACCTGGAAACAGCCATTCAAAAGACAGGTTACTACCCTACCCTGAGCACCAGCGGTCTTTATGCCCGGGCTGAATTCAATGAATTTCCCATTGAAATACCAAATGCCTCCAAACACGCATAATCTCATTCAAGCAGCAAAAGAACAACAAACTGCTCATACTATTCAGAAAGAGATCATCCAGGACCAGCTGCTATTACAAATTGGACGATTGTATTACGACATTCAATTAAATTTATTACAACAGGAAGTATTACAGGCCAGCATTGAAAGACTTTTTACGCAGGTTCAGAAACTTCAGAATCTGCTACAGATGGAACAGGCCACGCCCTTTGATACATTGGAAGTGGCTAACAGAAAACTGCAAATCAGTAATCAACTGGCTATCCTTAAAGACAGATATGAAATTCTATTGTCAAAATTAAAATATTTATTAAATGAAGAAGACTTACCTGATATCTCGGTTATAGACAAGGCAAATCCAAATCTCACCTTAGATAACCTCGTAACATATCAGAATCTATCCCTAGAAAATCGTCCGGAATTACAAAACATAGCAGCCTTGAAGCGTGCCCAGAACTTCCAGGCCAACATATTGAGATCGAAATATTACCCTCAAATTTCAGCCAGTTTGGGCTATAATTACCTGAAACTAAAGGGAGATCTTTTCAGGGATGATTGGTCAAATTTCTACAGCCTGATGTTAAATTTTCAATGGGAATTATGGTCCTGGCATCGTGATAAACGAAAAGTACAACAATCAAAACTTGAAATCGATCGTCTTGATTTACAGGGTCAACAACTCATTCAGGATATCAGGCAGCAGGTGCAGGAGGCCTATCTAAATCTGCAAACGGTAGGCAAGCAAATCCAGTTACAAAACAAGTTGGTCGACCAGGAAAAAGATCGCTATCAGCTCACGCAGCAGAGGTATGAGCAGGGTTTGGTGACATCATTAGACTTAAGATCCGCGGAGCATGCCCTGACAGAAGCAGAACTTGAGCTGCAAAAAAATTATATCTCCTGGTATCAACAACATCTGAATTTAGAATGGGCTATCGGCATAATAGGTGAATGAAATTACAGGAGGAATTCATGAATAAGAAATTATTTCTCACGCTATCCGCTATATGCACTCTAATACTTGCCGGCTGCGGAAACAGGGATAGTGAAAATCAATATACCGGTGTGTTGGAGGGCACTTCTGTTAAGGTACCTGCGTTAACAGGTGGCCAAATAGTGCAGCTGTTCGTCGAGACAGGTGATCAGGTCGAAAGGGGAGAAAAGATGGCAGAGATCGATTCACTGGAGCTGACTTTTCAGCGGCAACAATTGCTGGCCATGCTGGAAGATCTGCGCATCCAGGAAGATATTGCACGAACAGATTTAAAACGTACCTCCCAGGACTTACAATATGTACAGACTAAGTACGATCGCATTGCTGAACTCTATAAAAAAGAATCGGCCTCCAAACAAAATCTCGACGATATTGAAAACCAGTTAAACAATCTGAAGTCAGCTAATAAAGCAGCAAAACAAAAGATTCTGAGCCTGGATGCAAAACGTATTCAAATTCAGACACAGATTAAAAGCCTTAATAAGAAAATAAAAGACGCTACCATAGTCAGCCCGGCTAGCGGAATTGTCAGCAGTAAATATTTCGAGGAAGGGGAGGCGATTCCACCATTGAGTCCGATAGTTGAGATAATCAATATTCGCACTCTGGAAATTAAGATCTATATTTCAGAACAGATGTTACCCAAAATAAAGCATGGCCAGCCTGTGACTATTATGGTTGATGGTCTGGATAAAACCATGTCGGGAAAAGTGATCTGGGTAAGTCCAAAAGCAGAATTTACCCCCAAGACAATTATGACACCCGAAACCAGGACTTCATTGGTTTATGCAGTAAAAATAAGTGTTGAAAATCAGGATGGGATATTAAAAGATGGAATGCCGGTGGTCGTTGAGCTAGGGGCAATTGAGAGTGATTAATCGATGAATGATATTGAAGTAAACGAATTCGTAAAAAAATATGGTGACATTGAGGCTGTGCACGGCGTGAGTATATCCGTAAAGCCCGGTGAATTATTCGGTCTGATCGGTCCCGATGGAGCCGGTAAAACTTCCTTAATGAGGGCCATATGTACTTTGATCGTTCCGGATGCTGGAACTATCTATGTAAAAGGAATGGATGTTACCAAAGAGATAGCAAAGATTCGCTCTATTCTAGGTTACATGCCGCAGCGATTTTCTCTTTACCAGGATTTAACCGTAGAGCAAAATCTGCAATTCTTTGCCGACCTGTTTCAGGTTCCCCTGGAAGCCCGCCAGAAAAGACTGGCACAACTATATCAATTCTCCCGTCTCGGACCCTTCAAGAAACGCAGTGCCGGTGCTCTATCCGGCGGTATGAAACAGAAGCTGGCCCTTTCTTGTGCATTAATTCACACACCTGAAATATTGGTCCTTGACGAGCCAACCTTTGGTGTTGATCCTGTTTCACGTCATGAATTCTGGGACATTCTACGCTCGATACAGGAGGAAGGAACAACGATTTTGGTATCGACGGCCTATATGGAGGAGGCAGATCAATGCGACCGTGTAGCATTATTTTTTGATGGAAAGATCAAAACAATAGATACCCCGAAAGGATTGCGGAGTAACTATGAATATCCCTTGTTTAGCATTCAGGCTAAAGATTTGCGTGCTGCCGCAGAATTCTTTCAATCGCTAAAAGAAGTTCATACCACTCAATTGTTTGGCGATACATTGCATGTAAGCTTCACAGCAGTACCGGAAGATAATGCCTGGCATGAGTGGGTTAAGATGAGCAGCGCTAACCTATTATCCTGGCAATCAATTCCGCCAAGTATTGAAGATATCTTTCTGGACCTGATAGGGAATAACACATGAATTCATCTCAATTAGCAGTCAAGACAACAGATTTAACGCGCAGATTTAAAAAATTTATTGCGGTAGATCGTGTCAACATCGCCGTGGCCCACGGAGAAATTTTTGGTTTCCTGGGAGCCAATGGTGCCGGAAAGACAACTATGATTCGCATGTTGTGCGGTCTGCTTAAACCTTCTGCTGGCCAGGCAACCGTGGCAGGATTTGATGTTTACCGGCAAAGCGAAAAGATCAAGCAAAACATTGGCTACATGAGCCAGAAATTTTCCTTATATGACGATTTAACCATAAGTGAGAACATAGAATTTTATGGCGGTATCTACGGCCTGTCAAAAGAATTGCTTCAAAAACGTAAACACGATTTGCTGCAACAGGTCGGGCTGAGTGCTTTTGCCGATAAATTAACGCATGACATACCGGTTGGCTTTAAACAAAGACTAGCCTTGGGATGTGCTCTATTACATGATCCACCCATTCTCTTTCTCGATGAGCCAACTTCGGGCGTCGATCCCAGAGCACGCCGTGCATTCTGGAATTTAATCTATCATACCTCAGAACTCGGTAAGACCATTTTTGTCACCACACATTTCATGGACGAAGCAGAATACTGTCATCGGCTGTCCATCATGCGCGACGGCAAAGTTATCGCCTTAGATTCACCGGGTAATCTAAAAAAACAGTATCAGAAAGAAAGTATGCAGGAGGTGTTTGTGGAAATAGTGGCCGGTGGCCAGGGGTTGATGATCAGTGGCCACTATTAGAGGAAAAGTATAAATGATACGATCACCAAACCGCATTTTCGCTATATCTCGAAAAGAATTCCTGCACATCATCCATGATCCGCGCAGCCTGCTGATTATTTTTGTTATGCCAATTGCTCAATTGGTGATGTTTGGATATGCTTTGAATATGGAGATTCAAAATATTGACCTGGCGGTTATCGATTATAGCAAGACAGAATATTCGCGTCGACTGGTACAGGAATTTGAAGGTAACAATTTTTTCAGGCCTTACTATTATGAAGGGAAATATAGTGAAATTGAACAATTATTTTTAAAGCGGGAAGCCAGAGTGATTCTAATTATTGAAAAAGATTTTGATAAAAATTACCAATTAACAGGCTCAGTAGCGGTTCAGATTCTAATTGATGCGGCCGATCCAAATGCGGGAACAATGATGAAATATTATTGCAATTTCGTCATAAATAATTTCAATGAAAGATATGGCGGAAAAGTATTGTTGCCGTTTAACGTGCAACCGCGGATCTGGTATAATCCGGATTTGAAAAGTTCTTACTTTTTCGTTCCCGGTTTGGTTGCATTAATTCTGGTTATGATATCCGCTTTATTAACCAGTATCACCATAACACGTGAAAAGGAGATGGGAACCATGGAGCAAATCCTGGTATCTCCTGTCAAACCGCGTGAAATAATTATTGGTAAAGTTTTACCTTATATATTGATGGCCTTTTTAGATGGATTTTTAATTTTACTTATAGGCGTTGTTCTCTTCAATGTACCATTCGAGGGCAGTTACCTGTTGTTGATTTTTCTTTCCACACTATATATCACCACAGCTTTGAGTTTAGGACTCATGATATCCACGATAGTGAGTACACAACAAGTGGCTATGATGGTAGCTTTAGCATCCACGCTTTTACCCACGGTAATGTTATCCGGCTTTATCTTCCCTATCAAATCGATGCCTGTAATTCTTCAGTACATTTCGTATGTTGTTCCGGCAAAATATTATTTAATAATTATCCGCGGAATCATGTTGAAGGGCAATACACTAGCACAATTGGCCACCCAAATGTTGTTTCTGTTACTGATGACCGCCATCTTACTGCGTAACGCCCTGGTAAGATTCAAGACCAATCTGGAGAAATAAAATGCAACAGATTATCTCTATGTTAATAAAAGAGTTCAAGCAAATTTTTCGTACCAGAGAAATGGTTGCGGTTATATTTGGCGTGCCGTTAGCCCAGATGGTCATATTAGGCTATACAATTACTAATGAAGTAAAAAATGTGTCATTGTTTATTGCTGATCGGGATAATAGTCGATTAAGCCGCGAGTTCATTAGGGCTTTCGGTCAGACCGACCGCTTTAATATCATAGCTTACGAAACAGATCGTAAAAAAATTGAACAGGGCATTCAATCGTGGGATGCCCAGATGGCTATCGTGGTTCCACGAAATTTTAACTGCGATATCCAGCGTGGCCAGAAACCGGAAATACAGATTATTGTCGATGGCGTAGATGGTAATACGGCCGGAGTTGCAGTAGGATATGCCCAGGGCATCTTAAGCCAGGTTGCCCTGAATTTCTATAACAATCGATCCATACCGTTTTCTTTTAGAACCAATCGAATAGTACAGATGGAAGAACGCATGTTCTATAACTTAAATCTTGATAACGCTCAATATATGATACCGGGAATTGTTGTCGTATTGGTGACCATAATATCTATGATGTTGTCCGCAATTAATTTAGTACGTGAAAAGGAAATCGGAACCCTGGAACAATTGCTCGTTACACCCCTATCACGTTATCAGTTGCTATTTGGTAAACTATTGCCCTTTTTGCTCTTGACTTTTCTTGAACTCTTTCTGGTCATGACCTGTGCCAAATTTATTTTTTCCATCCATGTCCATGGTAGCTATTTGTTAATGGCTGCCCTAGCAGCAATTTTTCTTTTCACGACTTTGGGTCTCGGCATTTTCGTTTCAACCATCACCGGGACACAACAGCAGGCAATGTTTGTATCGTGGTTTATGATGGTCTTTATGTTGATCATGAGCGGATTTTTCATTCCTATAGAAAACATGCCCGATATTCTGCAAAAAATTACCTATCTGAATCCTATGCGTTATTTTCTCTATATTATCCGTGATATTATACAGAAGGGCGCTTCTTTACCATATCTTTTATCCGATGTAATTCCCATGACCGTTTACGGTCTGGTAATTTTTATATTAAGTATTATGAATTTTCACAAACGTCTTGCCTGATCAACCTCAATCTGTGTAACTTGCAGTTGATTTTATTAAACAGACAGATTGGGGCATCGAGTCTATGAAAGATTTAATGCCGCATAGTGAATTACTGAAAAGAGCGGTACACTGGATTTCTGAGCATTTAAAAGAGGATGCAAGTAAAGACAAAAATAAATTGATTCAAGAAGCCATTTTTCGTTTTGATTTGACCCCTAAAGAGTCTGAATTTCTTGTCCAACTATATAGGAAAAAAATAGACAACAATTGCATTTAATTTCCCGGAAATATCTCTCCAGATTACCTGGTTTGTGCCGAAAATATTGGTTATCTTATCACCACAAACCGGTTTGCTTAAAGGGTATCATATATGGGTAGCACAGTCACCGTTGGGTCAGTTATTGATCATTACAAGATTCTGGAAAAGATCGGTAGAGGGGGCATGGGTGTTGTATATAAAGCCCTCAACGTCTACCTGGACAAATATGTTGCCATCAAGACCGTGACACTGGGCCTTGCCAGCGAAGAAAATTTCACCAACAGGTTTCGTACCGAAGCCAGAGCACTGGCAAGGTTACAGGATCCCAATATTGTCAGCATTTACGACCTTCGGGCAGATGACGATCAATGGTATATTGTTATGGAATATGTCGAGGGTATGACTCTGGCACAAATGATTCGGGACTATAAAGCAATACCCTGGCAAAAGGCTTTGAGCATATTCAAACAAATGCTAAGTGCCATTGGTCATGCACACCGTGCAGGAATTATACATCGTGATATAAAGCCAAACAATGTTATGATAACGGCTACCGGTGTCGTAAAAATTACCGATTTTGGCCTTGCTAAAGATCAGGAGACAAAAGGGCATACCCTAACCGCTACCACAGGTGGTACCCTCCACTATATGTCGCCGGAACAGGTTAAAGGACTAATTTTTACCGATTATCGCAGCGATATTTATTCCCTCGGTTTAACCTTTTATGAAATGTTATCAGGGAAAATTCCCTTTCGTAAAGACGATACTGATTTCTCCATCCGTGAAGCTATTATAAAAAGGCAATTTCCTCCGCCAACCCAATTTAATCCTAAAATACCCCTGGGTTTAAACGCTATCATCATGAAAGCAATTGAGAAGGACCCCCAGGACCGTTATCAAAGCATCCCTGAAATTTTTCAAGATATCGAAAAATTTGAACAGGAACAGGGGCTGTCAACCAAGGCGAAGATGGAGAGCAGTCATGTAGATAAAAGCGCTACCTCGACAGATATATCAATTTTTCCGCAGGAAATAAAAGATATCTCATACACCGTTGAAAGACGTAAACATAATTATTATGCTCGCGATAGACACATCATACGAGAAAAGCTGTATGCCCATTGGAAAAAAGTTTTGCTTCTCTTGCTTATTCCAGTTGTAATCCTACTCGTATTTATTGTTTATAATAAAAATTATCATCAAAAGATATTTGAAAAATTAGGTCTGCAGACGAAAGCAGAAATTACAATATCCAGCCAACCTACAGGTATGATATTTCTTGATGTGCAGCCGTTTGATGCAAATATAAAAATTGATGGTAAAGATATAAAACAGGCCGATGCGCAAAACCTGGAATTGTCGGCAGGATTTCATGATATCGTAATCGGCCATTTTAACTATACGACAATTGAAGATCGTTTCGAGGTGATTAATGGGACCACCCAAAGACTAACCTATCACCTGAATAATACCTCGGCATCTTTAGCAGACATTTCTACCAGGCATACACTGCAACCTCAGCCCTCAAAAATATTTCCCCCTTCAAATAAAAAAACCGGTCGGCTTAAAATCGAATCACAACCATTAAATACAAACATATGGATTGACAATCGGTTGATCGAGGATCAGACAACGCCATTTACACTGGAAGAATTACCCACAGGAAAACACACCATTCGCCTCACCAAGGAAGGGTATTCTGAATTTATAACACAAGTCATAACTCACAGCGATGAAGAAAAAGAGATTTTCGCCAAACTAGAACCGCTATTGGGTGAGCTGAATCTATTGGTTAAACCCTGGGGATCAATTTACGTGGACGATTCTTTAAAAAAGAAAGATACAAATGTTAGACATATAGAGCAGTTACCTGCAGGAAATCATACAATCAAAGTAGTCCACCCTTCTTTCGGAGTATGGCAAAAAAGTATACGAATCGACTTTAATGCTTCACAAAAGGTTATTGTCGACTTTAACACATTCATCCCTGTGGCAGTAACTGCATTTGATACCAATGGAGAACCTGTGTGGGCTGAGATAATTGTTGATAATGACGCAACTGGAGAGATAACTCCAAAGGAGATAGATATACGGATCGGTTTGCATACCATTGCTGTAAAGAAGGAAGGCTATATCTTAGTCAGCGGTGAACAACAAATCATGTTAGAGGCCAATCTTGAAAAACCGCTAAAATTTATTCTAAGAAAATTGATGTAATAATATCCCGGAATAAAATATTATGCGCATATTGATAATTATCATATTCTGCTGGAGTCAGACATTTATACCGATTTTTGAGGTATTGAGTCAAATTGAAGAAAAATCGCTGTCTCAGGATTTTTTGGAATTGGCTCAAGAAAAATATTACAATGGTGAATTCGATGAAACCATTGAACTTGTAAAACAATTCTTACAACAAAGTGATCTCACTCAACAGGATCTTTTCCCGGCTTATAAAATTCTCTCCCAGGCATATATCGCTAAAAATTATATACAACCCGCAAAACAGATTATAACCAAACTATTGGAGATAGAACCCAATTATACTCCAACCATTGAACATGAGCCACCACAATTTGTTTCTTTGGTTGCACAGGTTAAAGAAGAAATTGGAAAACAAAAGGCACAGGAAAGTAAAGGTACCGAAGTTAGTGATAAGACCTGGATATATATAACTGCAGGCAGCGTCATTGTTCTCGGGACGGTAGCTATTTTAATCCTGGGTAAAGAAGATGAAGCAAAACCATTACCAGAACCTCCTGGCTGGCCGGATACACCTTAATCCGGTTTAAATACCTAAAGAAAACGGAAAGATAAAGTAAAAGCAACACATGCAACTGTATTTTGGAAGAGAAAATACACTTTTTTTATTTATCTTAGTCCTGCTTTTAATTCGAATTAATTTTGCCCAAAAGTCGGGTACAATAGAGGATGAGATTTGGGATAAAGCTAATTCTCCTTATCACATCATTGGGGATGTGGTAATAAAGAGTTTGACCATTCAGCCAGGTGTTGATGTGGTATTTGATGGATATTACCGCTTTGATGTAAGTGGTACACTCATAGCTGAAGGAACAAGAAATGATTCTATAGTATTCGTACTTAATCCTGTATTGTCTTCCGGCTGGGGAGGGATCTCCTTTGATTCAACCTCATCGAACTCCCGAATATCATATATCAGTATTCAAAGGTCTGCCGATTATGGTATTAAATTAGAAAAGGTCTCTCCTTTAATTCAAAAATGCCGTGTTCAATTCAATGGCTCGAACGGAATTGAAATCAGCGACTGCCAGGTAGAATTAAATAACTGTACTATAACTAACAATGATGGCCATGGTATTTTTATAACAGCTGCTGGAAATGCCCTGCTAACCAATTCCTTGATTTCCTGGAACAGCGAAAAAGGAATATATCTTGATGGTGGTACGGCCTATCTAACAAATTCAATCGTTTCGTATAATAGCGGCGGTGGAATTTTATTATTCAGCGGATTGGATTCGCTCAGTCTCATAAACTCTGTTGTGGCCCAAAATTCAGATCGTGGCATCCTTTCTTTTGACGCGTCTGTACAAATCAGAAATTCTATTATTTACAGTAACGATATGCCCAGCGATAACTCTGGCGGCGAAGTAACCATTAACTATAGTGCCTTTGAACAAGAAAATTGGAGTGCTGGTTTTACAGGAACAGGAAATATTACTCAAAACCCTCTCTTTCAGGATAATACCATCTTTACCCTATCACCTTTATCTCCTTGTGTTGATTCAGGGGATCCTGATCCTGCGTATAATGATGTATGTTTTCCCCCTTCATTGGGAACTATCAGAAATGATATGGGTGCCTATGGTGGTCCTCTGGCTTGTCATTGGTATGATCCTTTCTATGTTACACCACACGCATTAAATTTCGGCAATGTAACCATCGATAGTACAAAAAGCCATTCTGTGAAAATTAAAAATTATCGAGATACTATTTTAACTATCACCGCCATTCAAATCACCGGTACTGATGCTGAATATTTTAGCACGAGTTCTCCTGATTTTAATTTACCACCCTTCGATAGTATGATGGTGGATATTAATTTTAAACCCGAGAGAATTGGCCCGCATTCCGCAACACTTCGGATTATCAGCGATGCCGGTGAGGATAGTGTTTCTTTGACAGGGAGGGGAGTTGTAGCAGATATATTGGTTACGTCTTCGCTATATTTTGAAAGCTTATCGGTTGGTGACTCACTCAATAAAGATCTCGTTATTCGTAATGGTGGCAGCGACACTCTACGCATTTTAAGTATAAAAAATACACTGATGGTTTTTAAAAGATTACAGGCTACAGAGAGTATCCGTATTCCCCCTCTGCAAAGTGATACCCTGTTAATTACCTTCAAACCAGACTCATCTCTATCTTACCTCGACTCTTTAGAAATTATAAGCAATGATCCGGATGATAGCCCTTTTTATGTAATGCTAAAAGGTACCGGGCTGGCCCCGGTTTTATCCCTCCCGTCTAATGAACTTGACTTCGGCCAGGTATGGGTTGATCAAGATTCGACATTAGTGCTCGAAATAAATAATATCGGAAACGCTACTCTGCGAATAAATTCCATAGGGATCGAAGGTAGTGACAGTTTATCCTTCTCACAGGTTTCAGGTTTTGACACTGCTAGTATAGCTCCTGGTGATGATTCCCTAACACTTGAAATTAATTTTTCTCCCTCGTCCTCGGGATTTAAATTGGCCAACCTAAAAATAGATAGTAATGATCCTTTTAAAAATCCTGTTTTTCTTTTTCTTCAGGGGACTGGAATTGCATCAGAAATAAATGTAAGCAATGATACATTAAATTTTGGTGATGTTCCGGTAGATACGAGTGTAATCGCCGCCGTGGAAATATTTAATTTGGGTAACGCGCCGTTAATTATATCATCTGTTTTCATAGTTGGATCCGATAGTGCAATGTTCTCTTTGCTCCGCGGAGCAGATGGTTTTATCATCCCCCCTGCAGGAAATCCAGATACAATTAAGATCGAATTTGCACCTACCTCCGAAGGGGTAAAATACGCATACTTGCAAATTGTAAACAATGACTTACAGAATAATTTATTAATAATTCCACTCATAGGTAATGCAGTAATCGCACCAAAAATATATATCAAACCGGATACAATCGACTATGGCAGTCAGTACATATCTGAACATTTAGAAAATAAAGTAGCTATATATAATTTTGGGCTAAGACCTTTGCAAATAGGTCCTTCTCAAATCACGGGAGAGCATGCTTCCGATTTCTTTATAATCTCAGGGGGCGATACTTCTACCATCCCAAGCGCCGGTGATAGCCACATGGTCTATATTTCTTTCAATCCCGGGGGAGAAGGACCAAGATATGCTCAGTTAAGCATCCCTAATAACGATCCCTTGCATAATCCTATGCTTATCCCATTAATAGGAACAGGTATAAAGGATGATACTCCAGCAAAGATTGTTATAGATGCCTCCTCCCTGTCGTTAGTTAAAGGTATACCATTTGATTTTGAGGTAATCATAACAGATGATGAAACGACTATTCAAAGGGCGAGTTTTTTATATCGCCAAGGGGGCAAGAGGGCGTTTCACGATACCAGCATGACCAAACTCAGTGATTCCTTGTGGGCTGTCGAGATCCCCGGAAGCGATATAACAGAAAGGGGATTAGATTTTTATATTACAGCTTATCATGGTGGAGCAACGAGTACATTTCCCTCCAACAGCAACGATATCCCGACTTCTGCCGCAGTGAAGATCGACCTTCTGCCCTTCTCCGAAAGCACCCATCAAGGTTTATATCAGATGATTTCCATTCCTGCCAATACGGAAGATAAAACCTTAAAGGAGCTCTTTGAAGATAACCTGGGTGAATATGATAACACCCAATACCGTTTCTTTGATTGGGATCCCGTCAATAGCCACTACGTAGAATTAGCAGGAATGAATGATTCGTTGGCACCAGGTAAGGGGCTCTGGCTTATTACCCGCAATGCAACAGCTTTAGATGTAGAGGACTGTCAGTCAGTTCCCACAAACAAAAGTTATGCAATCCATCTACATCAAGGTTGGAACATGATTGGTGTTCCCTTCGCCTTCGATGTATCCTGGGATAGTGTGGAAACTACTGCAGTGGTAAGTAATCGACCGCACTACTATGAAGGACACGGTTGGATGCTTGCTGATAACATAGAACCTTTCAAAGGCTATGCCGTTCACTCCGATGAGGAAACTATCCTGTATATCCCACCACTCGAAATTGACATGCCTCTGAGCAAACCAAATATTACATATCCTGAGCAGGGGGAATGGCAGCTTCAAATACAAGCCACAAGAGGAAATTATCACGATTACCATAATTTTGCGGGTGTAAAGACCCTCGCTAAAAACGGTTTAGATCCATTAGACATCTATGAACCTCCGCCGATTGGTGAATTCGTTTCGCTCTTCTTTGAATCGGTGCCAGGAGAGTACAAAGCCATTCGCCTGACCGGTGATTATAGAAGCCCTGAGGATGATCAATTTATTTTCGATTTCAGGACGATTAGTAATTTTCCAGGAAAAACAAATCTAAGATTTATTCCTCATAACCTTCCCTCAGATTATGGTTGGGCGGTTGTTTGCGCTGAGAGCAAGGTCAAATATGCTAAAGGTGACATTATTACCGAACAGTATGATAAAAAGCTAAGTTTGATTGTCGGTTCAGAAAGTTTCTTAGCACAGGTATTAAACGATTATAGTAATATACCAGAAAAATTCACCCTGTCACAAAATTTTCCTAATCCCTTTAATCCTGTTACTGCAGTTAATTACCAGTTACCTAAAGAAACAAAATTATCCATCAAAATATATGACATTCTGGGGAGACTTGTTACAACACTCATCGATAATGAGTACAAAGATGCCGGTTATTATCAAATTTCTTGGCAGGGAACAAATCAAAATAATCAAAAAGTGGCCAGTGGAATCTATCTATTGCACTTAAGGTCTACAGATTATAACAAGGTGATTAAAATGGTTCTGGCAAAATAAGATTCATTCACCCAGCGTCTCCATAATCCTTCTCATAGGAACACCCGTTTTTTGTGAAACAACTTTAGCAATGGATAAAACATTCAGAACAGTATGTGCAACCCCCTTATCTATTCCCAAATCTGATTCTGATTTCTCAGATACCATACTTAAATCAGGTATGTGTACTTGTGCTCCGGCCTCATCTAAAATATCAATCGCTTTGGCCGGTAAGGCATGGTCTCGATCAAACTTGTTTGATAATATTATTGCTGCTTCCAATGCTCGATCGGTAATCCATATCCTGTGATATTCTTCCAGTTTTTTTCTGAATATTTGCAACATCTCCAGGATTTCTTGCTGGCTTGGTTCGTCGATAATTATTTTCTGAAAACCACGCTCCAGAGACGAATCGATTCTAATATATTTCTGGAAATCTTCATCGGTTGTGGTTCCGATGACGTGTATTTTCCCTTTCAGAATGACCGGATTTAATAGGTTGGCAATATTTATTTGGGTATCCAACGTTCCGATTCCAATGTAATTATGAATTTCATCGATAAATAGAATAATATTATTATTTTCCTCAATTTCTTTAATTATTTTCATTATATAGTCTTCAAATTCATTCCTGTCTTTTGTTCCAGCCAGAATATCATTAATATTTAGTGAAATAATTCTCTTTTCAGACAGTTTTTTACAATCTTTTGCCATGGCCATCCTTATGGCCAAAGATTCAATTAATGAAGTTTTACCCACCCCTGCTCTTCCTACCAGCAAGGGATTATTACTGTATTTTTGTGACAGAGTTTGTATCACTTGTAATATCTCGCTCCGCCGGCCTGCAAAGGGTCCCAATTTCCCTGCCCGGGCTTCTTCCGTTAAATCACGGCCAAATTGATCCAAATAGGGAGTTTTATTAGATGGGAACAGCTTTGTTCTTTTTTCTGTTATAGCTGAGATTTCCGGTAATTTTTCCATCGGCTTTTCTAAATACTTGGTATGATATACTTCATAGATATCGATCGTAGGTTCACCAGGTTTAAAACTTCTGGCTCCCAGATAGCGCCAGGATATCTCGTTATGCTTAATTCGTGAATGCGTCTCTTCCCAGACCGACCTGCTGGTTAATACATGACCTCCTAGTGCCGCCCCTGTAATACGACTGGCCGTTGAAACTTTTATTCCAAAAATATCGCGTGATTTCTCATCCAAAACCTGCTTCACTTCGCCCATATCCATACCAATGCGTACCCGTAAGATCCTGTGTGATAAAAGCTCTTTCTGAATATTTAAGGCACATTCGACGGCAACTACAGGACTGGAAAAGACCATTAAAAATCCATCCCCCGTTGATTTGACAATCTCGCCACGACCTTTTTGGCGGATAACCTTCTTTATCGTCTCATCATGGTATTTTAACAATTTGAAAAATTCTTCATCCCCTAATTTGTGAAAAAGTGCTGTAGAGCCGACAATATCGTCGAACACGATTGTTAATCGTGATACATTTGTGGTACGTGTAAAGGAATGAATACTGGCGTAATCCGTTTTGTCCAGATCCCCGGTTTGTTCAATATCAAACCTGTCGATATCATAACTGGAAGCCATCCTCAATAGTTTTTGCGGGGTTACGCCAAATTCATTTAAAACGTCTTCGATGATAGCATTCGGCCGTGCCATAATAGCTACCAATAAATTAAGCACATTTACTTCGAAGCCATCTTTGGACAACTTCTCGGCTTGCTGAAAGGTATTTTTACAGGCCTCACTGCGATGGACAATTTTTTCTTTATGCTTGAACTTTCCTCTGCTTAATTTGTGGCGCAAATGACGCCTCAGTGAAGTAGTGGTTATCCCCAAGCCCTGAATTAAATTTTCAATAGCTACCTGTTCCGATAAAAGCTTTTGCTTATGTTCTTCCTCTAAATTTTTATGTGTTTCAAGATTTGTTGTTTTTTTTAAGCTTAATAGCCCCAACAATATATGTTCAATTTCAATATAGCGTTGTTTTGCTATAGCTGCTTCCCAGGATGCAAGCTGCCACGAAAGGCGTGCACCAATGGAAAGTTTCTTCATGATTTGTATCTCCTGCTCAACACGATGCTTTAAGATAATTATTTATTCTTATTTAATTAGGGCTAGTTATTATATTATCGTACTCAGCAGCTAATTTATTAGCAGTTAGTTATATAATTTAAGCTAAGCTTTATACCGGTTATCAGATGGAGTAATTCAAAAAAATTGCTTGAAATGGATAATCTTTTTTGATTAAATATGAATCAGGGTTTCCATTATTAATGAGTGTACTATGAAAACAATTATCGAACCATTTCGCATAAAATCCGTCGAACCTATCAGAATGACAACCCGTAGGCAACGAGAGGAATATATTCGTGAAGCGCATTACAATCTTTTCAATCTGCACAGTAGTGTTGTCTTAATCGATTTACTTACTGATAGTGGCACAAGCGCCATGTCCTCTGATCAATGGGCTGCCATTCATAGAGGTGATGAAAGCTATGCAGGAAGCGAAAGCTTCTATCGTTTTTATAAAGCAGTAACCGACATCATGCCGTTTAAACATGTGATCCCGACACATCAAGGACGAGCGGCGGAGAAGATATTATTTTCTGTGCTTGGTGGTGAAGGGAAAAAAATACCAAACAATACACATTTCGATACCACGCGCGCAAACATTGAATACACCGGGGCTGAAGCAATTGATCTGGTGATCCAGGAAGGTGAAAATCCGCAACTACTCCATCCCTTCAAAGGTAATATGGATGTATCAAAGTTAAAAAATTTCATTAAAGATGTCGGGATTAAAAATATTCCTTGTGTGCTGCTTACCATTACAAATAATTCAGGGGGTGGACAACCTGTATCCATGCAAAATATCCGTGAGGTTCATGAAGTTTGTCAAACATACCATCTACCTCTTATCATAGATGCCTGCCGTTTTGCAGAGAATGCCTATTTTATTAAAAAACGTGAAGTAGGATATGCACGAAGCAGTATAAAAGATATATGCCGCGAAATTTTTTCTTACTGCGATGGTTGTACAATGAGTGCTAAAAAAGATGCCCTGGTTAATATTGGTGGATATTTATGCCTTAATAATGATGAATGGGCCACGCAAGCACGCAATCTGCTCATCTTAACCGAAGGTTTTCCGACATATGGCGGTTTAGCTGGACGCGATTTGGAAGCCATTGCGGTTGGTCTTAAAGAAATTATCCATGAGGATTATTTACAGTACCGCATACGATCTACCGAATATCTAGGCGAGAAAATTAATGCTGCGGGTGTACCGATTGTATTACCGGTTGGTGGTCATGCGGTTTATATTGATGCACAGGCTATGTTACCTCATATACCAAGAACACAGTTTCCCGGCCAATCCTTGGCCGTAGAGCTTTATATTGAAGGGGGTATCAGAGGTTGCGAAATTGGATCTGTGATGTTTGGTAAGGAAGCTAAAATGGAGTTGGTACGATTAGCAATACCAAGGCGCGTATATACACAGAGTCATATTGATTACGTCATTGAAGTAATATTGAACGTATATAAACGCTGTTCTGAAATTAGGGGTATGAAAATAAAATGGCAACCTCAAGTTCTAAGACATTTCACAGCCCGGTTTGATTACGTGTAAAATAAAATCCTCGTGTATATTATAATCATATTAACCTTTTCTTTATGCATAATTTCATTATTTATTCTATTCAACTATGGAATAAATGTGCCGAAATATTATTTTATAGGGAATAAAATTGTTGTCCTGTTATGTCTAAAGGAATATGACAATGACTGATCGTAAATCAAAATTACAACGTATAATTCAAATTGGCATTGAAGTAGCACAAATTAAAGACCTCGATGTGCTATTGGAAAAAGTGTTGAGTGAAGCGCGAAATCTTGTTAATGCCGATGCGGGATCGATCTATATTAAAGAAGGTAATAATCTGAAATTCAGTTATTCACAGAATGAAACTTTACGCAAAAGATTAGAAAAAGGTAAAAAATTAATTTATACTACTTTCTCAATGCCCATTACCAACGAATCCATTGCGGGATTTGTAGCCAAACATGGCAAACTACTCAACATACCCGATGCTTATAAAATTTCTGAGAACATGCCCTTCTCCTTCGATAGCAGTTATGATAAAAAAGGGGGGTATGAAACACATTCCATGCTTACCGTTCCCCTGAAAAATAATCGCGGCGATTGTATCGGAGTATTGCAATTAATAAATGCACAGGATGAGAGTGGTAACATCATTGCTTTTACAGAAGAAGATGAAGTATTAATTAAGCCGTTTGCTGTGTATGGCGCAGTGGCAATTGAACGGGCGCAATTGACCAGAACAACCATTCTGCGCATGATCAGTATGGCTGAATTGAGAGATCCCAAGGAAACGGGCGCCCATGTTAACAGGGTTGCTTCCTATGCAACTGAAATCTACGAACATTGGGCTCATAAAAAAGGTAAAGCACAAGAAGAAATAGACAAACAACGCGATGCTTTTCGTTTAGCCGCCATGTTACATGATGTAGGTAAAGTGGCAATTTCGGATACCATTCTTAAAAAGCCAGGCCGTTTTACAGATGAAGAGCACGATATCATCAAACAGCACACGATAGAAGGTGCCCGCTTGTTTGCCGGCGCACGCTCTGATTTCGATGAAATTGCCGCAGAAGTGGCATTGTGCCATCATGAGAGATGGGATGGTATGGGATACCCGGGATATATTAATATTGAAACAGGTAAACCAATCTCAGGATATGAAAACGATAATGGTAGAGCGCGTGGAAAAAAAGGTGATGAGATACCTCTCTTTGGACGTATCGTTGCCCTGGCCGATGTATATGATGCGCTTATTTCTAAAAGATCCTATAAAGAGCCCTGGGATGAGGAAATAGTGCTTAAAATCTTACGTGAAGAAAAAGGAAAGCATTTTGATCCAGAAATCGTGGACTCCTTTTTCGAAGTGCATGACGTTATAAAATCAATTACCAGCCGTTATCCCGATGATTGATCTGTCACGCTAAATTACTCCGTACCACCAGTTACTAATACTTTACTAAATTTATAAGATCCTCTTTTCCAATCTCACAAATCATATTTTAACGCAATCGCTGTCATTTTCTAAGTACTATTAAATAAAAAAATAAAATTAAAAAAAATTTAAATTTCCTTGCATAAGGTCGAAAAAACTAGTAGTATTGTGGTGCATTTTTCCTTAAAGTGGAGTAAATTCCCTAAATATGCCGGTTAATGACTTTTCCGGCGAATATCGCTTTTCGCTGGATAATAAAAAACGTGTAAATATTCCTGCAGGTATTCGTAAGATGCTTGCACCAGATTCTGAAGGTACATTAGTCTTTACTAAAGGCTTTGAGGGATGCGTCTATGTCTATCCTAATGACGAATGGAAACGACTTACAAAAAAGTTGAATGCATTAGATCCATTTGACGTAAGGAATCGCGATTTTATTCGACTCTTTGTTGGTCCTGCCTTTAAAACCGTTATGGATAATCAGGGTCGAGTTTTATTACCGGAAACCATATTGAAGATGGCAAAGATTGATAAAGATATTCTTCTCCTGGGTTCACTGAGTAAATGGGAAATGTGGAATCCAGAGATTTATGAAAAATACATGAATGAAAATAATCCCTCCATCGAAGCATTGGCACAGGAAATTAATTTTAGCGATATATTTAAAAATGAAGATTAGTAATGGAAGAGCCGTTTCATGTGCCTGTGCTTGTGAAGGAAGTGGCAGAACATCTTATTACCACTCACGATGGAGTATATGTGGATGGAACAGTAGGAGGTGGAGGACACGCAGAATATATATTATCTAAACTTGGTAAAAATGCAAAATATATAGCGATTGATCAGGATCTCGACGCACTGCAGTATGCACAATGCAGATTACGCAAATATCATAATATTTATTTTCACAACACTAATTTTAGTGCAATTGATAGTATATTAAAACAGTATCATATAACGGAAATTGATGGCCTCTTTCTCGATCTTGGAGTTTCTTCCCATCAGGTTAATACGACGAAACGAGGCTTTTCTTATATGCAAGATACAGTATTGGATATGCGCATGAATACTGATATGCATTATAACGCGAGGGATCTTTTGAACCAGTCTAGTGAACAAGAGTTAAGCCAGATATTTTATCAATTTAGTGAGGAAAAGAAATCCAGAAAAATCGCGCGCCAAATTGTTAAAACCCGGATCCGGGAACCCATAGTAACAACAATGCAACTCAGGGCTATTATTGACAGGGTTGTACAACCCAAATATGCCATAAAGAGTTATGCCAGAATCTTTCAAGCTCTGCGCATTGCAATAAATCGTGAACTAGAGAATCTTAAAATGGTATTGATTCACAGTACAAAATATTTAAATAAAGGGGGACGTTTAGTGGTTATTTCGTACCACTCACTTGAGGATCGGACTGTTAAAACATTTCTCAAAGAAAAGTCTAATCCATGCAAGTGTCCGCCTGAACTTCCGGAATGTTCTTGTGGACTCAAACCAGAATTTAAAATTTTAACCAAAAAACCTGTAAAACCTGCTCCAGAGGAAATATACAACAATCCCCGATCGCGAAGTGCCTTATTAAGAGTTGGAGAACGATTATGAGATATAAATCAAATCAAAAGAATCCGCTTTTACGAATTTTACTGTGGCCGTTTCGATCGTATTTAAGAATACTTATTGTAGTTACAGCGATTGGTCTCTATCAATATCAGTCTATTCAAATTGATATTTTAGCACGCGAAATTCGTGGCTTAGAATTAAAACGTAACCAATTAATAAACGAAAAGGCAACTTTGCAGGTACAAATAGACCAATTAACGCATATTAATAGAATTGAAAAATTAGCTAAAGAAAAATTCGGTTTGATTGCTTCTGGTCAAGATTCGGAAAAATTAATAATTAGTAAATTTGACTCAAAAACCAAAATCACCGATAAACAGCATAAAGTAAATATTAAATTAGCTGGAGTTCAATAAATTGAACAACGAAGGTAAACCAAATATAAATTTTAAACGCGTCTATTTAATCGTAATTGCGTTGATTCTATTCTGGGTTTTGCTTGAATTCAGATTGTTTATCATTCAGATCAAAAACCATGATTTTTATGTTGAACATAGCCGTATACAGTCAGAAAAAAAGATTTCATTAGAGGCGTGGCGTGGTGAAATATTTGACCGTAACGGAGAGCGTTTGGCAACAAATTTAATCCAGTATGATTTGGGGATTGACCTAAAGGAAGTTGCAGATAAAAATAAAATTGCCTCCTCTTTTGCCAATGCATTTCAAAAACCAAAATCTTACTATTTAAAGAAGTTAAATCGTAATCGAGATTTTATTTATCTGGCTCGTAAAGTGCCAGAAAAAAAATTAAATTCTATCACTATGCAGGATGATCCCGGACTGGTTATTCTTCAGGGCTATCGGCGTTTTTATCCCTATGGTAAATATGGCAGTCAGCTTATTGGCTTTACAAACGTGGATGACCAGGGTGTTAGCGGCCTCGAATTGCAATTTGAGAGACAATTGAGCGGTAGCGATGGCTGGACTTTTTTACTTGCTGATGCCCGACGACGTTTTGGTTATGATGTGGATCTACCCAGGATTCTGCCTGAACCAGGTCGCAATATAGTTCTAACCCTGGATAAAAACTACCAGACTATTGTTGAAGATGAATTGGATCTAGGTATTAAAAAATACGATGCTGACTTTGGTATGGCAATTCTGATGAATCCCATAAGCGGTGAAATTCTGGCTATGTATTCCAGCCCTGGTTTTGATCCTAATAATCCCGGTTTCTCGGAAATAGATCAGCGAAAAAATCGCACTATTGTTGATATCTTTGAGCCCGGCTCCACTTTTAAAATCTTTCCTGCAGCTATAATGTTACAAGAAAATATTAAAAAGCCAAATGATATAGTGTTTTGTGAGAATGGTTCTTATCGCTTTTACAATCATACAATCAATGATTCTAAAAAATATGCCTGGCTGTCTTTTAGAAAAGTAATTGAAAATTCTTCGAATATAGGGATGGTTAAATTAAGTGCGGATATATCTAAATATACTCTATATAAATATCTAAAAAGTTTTGGCTTTGATTCTCACACTGGTATTAATCTTATCGGTGAATCGAGCGGCATACTGACAACACCTGATGAATTCTCGGGTTTATCAAAAGGTGCTATTTCTTTTGGCCAGGAAGTAGGTGTTACTGCACTTCAGATGGCAAATGCTTATTCAGCGATTGTAAATGGTGGTTTTTTAATGCGCCCCTATGTAATTCAGGCAATAACCGATTCTAAAAATCGGATCGTTGAAGAAAACAGATCCTTAAAAATCAGACGGGTCATCTCAAGCACGGTCGCAGAAACATTAAAAGAGTTCATGAACGATGTTGTAAGAAGGGGTACTGGCAATGAAGCGGATATACCTGGAATCAAAATCGGTGGCAAAACCGGTACCGCCCAAAAATACGATAAAAAGACCAAGCGCTATTTAAAGAATAACTATTTGGCATCATTCATAGGTTTCGCCCCTTACGATAATCCAGAATATGTATTAGCTATATTTATTGATAATCCTAAGCCGTACTATTATGGAGGACAAGTCGCTGCACCAATTTTTGCTTCGATTATGAAACGGATTCTGAATTTTGCTCCAATTAATGAGTTCGAATCCAAATCGTATGTAAAAATTGCACAGAAAAATTCAAACATACCAAATTTCAAGGGTTTACCCGTAAACGCAGTGGAAGAATATTGTGAAATTAAAAGCGTTTCTTTCACTGTGCAGGGAGATGGAAGCCATGTTCTCAAGCAGACGAATGCATCAGATGAGTTACAAATTGTTCTTGGAATACCCAAAATAAAAAATCATCAGGTACCAAATTTAAAAGGATTAACGGTAAGAGAAGCATTAAATCAGATCGATTTTTCTCAACTGCGAGTAAAAATTATAGGACAGGGTCGTATTGTTAAGCAATCGATAAAACCCGGTACAATTATAAAAAACAAGAGAGAACTTCTACTCACTTGTTCAAATTAGTGATTAAATAAGCGATATGAAGGTAAAGTTTTTACAGGAAATTTTACACGGCATTGATGCACGTGAAATTCCTAAAATAGAGAATATACATGTAAAGAAAATTGTATACGATTCAAGAAAAGTAGAAGAATCAAGTTTATTTGTCGCCATAAAAGGATTCACCACTGATGGGCATCGTTATTTAATGCAAGCAGAAAAAAGCGGAGCTGTAGCAGTGGTCGTGGAAGAGAAAAATAGTCGTTTACACATACCACAGATTGTGGTCGACAACAGCCGGTTTGCTTTGGCCCGAATCGCTGCAAATTATTATACCCCAGAAATAGATAAAATAAGGTTGGTAGGAATTACAGGAACAAATGGTAAAACAACAACCTCATATTTAGTTCGTTCGATAATGGATCAAGCCGGATTGAAAAGCGGTTTGATAGGAACGATTGCTTACGATGTCGGGGGTAATCATATAAAAGCATGGAATACTACTCCAGAATCAATTGATTTGTTTGGTATGTTATATGATATGTATCACAGAGGACAAAAGGGTTGTGTCCTGGAAGTTTCTTCCCACGCCCTGGAATTAAACCGGGTTGATTTTCTTAATTTTGAAGTCGCGGTATTTACAAATCTAACCCAGGATCATCTGGATTTTCATAAGGATTTGACAGAATATTTTAACGCCAAGAAAAAATTGTTTAAACATTTAAATTCAACGGGTCGTGCAGTTATAAATATTGAAGATCCATATGGAAGAAAACTTCTCCCGGAATGCCAGCAGGATGTAATGACCTTTGGTTTCTCTGACGAAGCGAAGGTTAAAGCACAGGATTGGAAAAATTCTTTTGCAGGATTACAAGTTGAAATAATTACGCCATTAGGTCAATTCACAGTTTATTCAAAATTAATTGGCCGATTTAATATTGAGAATATTCTTACCGCAGTTGCCAGCGGTTTAGCGTTGAACTTCGACTTAAAAACGATCAAACAGGGGATTGAAAAAGTAAAGATAATTCCCGGTAGATTAGAAGTAATCAAAATCAAAGATGCCAAAACCGTTGTGGTTGATTATGCCCATACCCCCGATGCTTTGCATAAAGCACTAACTGTCCTCAGAGACCTAACATCTCAAGATCTTTGGGTTGTCTTCGGCTGTGGCGGTGATAGAGATACAGCAAAAAGGCCGATTATGGGAAAAATCGCCTATGATTTTGCTGATCATGTTATTATTACCTCAGATAATCCCCGTTCAGAACCTGCCCAGAATATTGCCGATATGATCATCCAAGGCATATCCCACTCTAATCAGATACACGTCGAGTTAGATCGCCGGAAGGCAATTGCGCATGCCATAAAACGATCTAAACCTGGCGATACAATTCTTGTCGCAGGAAAAGGTCACGAAGACTATCAGGAAATCAAGGGTGTTAAGTATCCTTTCGATGACCGTGAGGTAGTAAAGGAGATTTCGGGATGAAACATCTATCGTTGGTTGATTTTAAGAAATTGCCAGATTCATATATGATCAATAAACCATCCAAAGGGGAATTATATAAAAACTTGAGGGGAATATCAATCGATAGCCGCTCTACAAAAGTAGATCAGGTTTTTTGGGCTTTAAAGGGACCTAACTATGATGGACATGATTTTGTATTAGATGCTATTAAGCAAGGGGCTGCTGCTGTAGTTATTAATAGAACCCACGTCGGTCATCTCAGCGGAAGGGGTTTTCCACTTATTGTCGTCCAGGATAGTCTAAAAGCCTTACAACAGATGGCCGCTTTACATAGGAGGAAATATAACATACCCGTACTAGCAATTACTGGTACGAATGGCAAAACAACAACTAAAGAAATGCTTGCCTGGATATTACAAACAAAAATGAATGTGCACCGTACCGCAGGTAATTTGAATAATCATATCGGAGTACCACTAACACTACTTAATCTGAACCATACACATCAGTTTTCAATCGTCGAATTAGGAAGTAATCATCCCGGTGAAATAGCACTATTGAGCAATATAACCAAACCAACAGCAGCTCTAATCACAAATATTGGTAGAGGTCATCTCGAGTTTTTTTCATCCATTGAGGGCGTAGCCCGTGAAAAACTCGATTTATTTAAAAAATTAACACGAAGCGGTACCATTTATTTAAACTGCGATGATCCACGTTTAGCAAATTATCACACGCGACGTAAAAATATTTGGACCTATAGTCTCAATAAGAATACCACGGCAAAAGTAACCGGAAGTTTCATAAGACTCAACTCAAACGGGGAAGGGCTTTGGATTTTAAATAATCGCTTGACCATAACCCTACATATCGCAGGACTGCATAATGTAAAAAATGCACTCGCAGCAAGTACCGTTGCAATCAGTCTTGGTTATTCCGAACAAGAAATTAAGAGCGCCCTGGAAGAATTCACTCCTTATGAGAAACGCATGCAAATAATAAAAAACGGCAAAATAACGATAATAAACGATAGTTATAATGCCAATCCCGATTCCTATATTCCTGCCTTAGATACTTTAATGCATATCGCTCAGGAACATAAAAGTAGGAAAATAGTCGTTATGGGGGATATGCTGGAGCTCGGTCTTAAAAGCGATACACTACATCAAGACTTATTCTTCAATCTACTTAATTATGACCTGGATGGAATTTTTACCATGGGTGACGCTTGTGCAATAGCTGCAGAAAAACTGAGAACAAGAGGTTTTGAGAACATTTACTCTTTCACATCTCACCAAACACTGGCTAAGAAGCTAAAAAGTTTTATTAAAAAAAATGACATTATTCTTCTAAAAGGTTCTCGCGGAATGCAAATGGAAAAAATTTTAGCCTTCTTATGAGAGGTAAATAGATATCAGCAGTATATGATAAGGACAGGCATATGAATATTAAAATTAAAATGAAAATAAAAATTAAGATATTTCAAAAGGGTTCAAAGTTATTTTTTAATAATTATTCATAATATTCGGACTTACAAATGCTAGCTGAATTTTTATATCAATTTAAATCATATTTTTTTGGCTTTAATGTATTCAGGTATATTACGGTTAAAGCTGCTCTTGCTGCAGTTACTGCACTAATTTTTAGCCTGTTCGTTGGTCCGGCTATAATTCGCCTATTACGAAAGCATCAAATCGGAGAAGAAATTCGCTCGGACGGACCGGTGAGTCATCAGAGTAAACGTGGTACACCAACCATGGGTGGATTGATTATTATAATCAGCATATCGATCGCTGTCCTTCTCTGGGCTAATATCCTTAATATGTATGTGACGCTTATTTTCATTGCCACATTAATTATGGGTTTCGTTGGTTTTATCGATGACTATCTAAAAACTGTGAAAAAAATGACACGTGGGCTGGTTAGCAGATATAAATTATTCGGTCAGATATCATTAGGCTTATTTTTAGGAGTAATAATATTTTACCATCCTTTCTTTGATGGTATTCATTCTAATACCAGTATACCTTTTTTTAAGAATCTGGAGATGGATTTCGGCATATTTTATATCATTTTCGTCACTTTTGTTATAACTGGAACTTCAAATGCTGTAAACTTAACGGATGGTCTCGATGGCCTGGCGGCGGGTTTATGCGGTATTGCATTCCTGGCCTTCGCTGCGATGAGTTATATTACCGGTCATATCAACTTTAGTGACTATCTAAATATCATCTATCTTCCTGGTTCAGGTGAACTGACTGTATTCTGCATGGCCGTATTAGGAGCAGCTATTGGCTTTTTATGGTATAACACCCATCCGGCTGAAATATTTATGGGTGATACAGGGTCTTTAGCCTTAGGAACAGCTCTTGGAGCCGTCGCAGTATTAATAAAAAAAGAGCTGTTGCTAATTATTATTGGTGGTGTATTTTTATTTGAGGTCTTGTCGGTTATCATCCAGACTAGTTATTATAAATATTCGCGCAGAAAATTTGGTGAAGGAAGACGCATTTTTAAAATGGCACCCATTCACCATCATTTCGAATTGGCAGGTTGGCCAGAATCAAAGGTCGTCGTCCGTTTTTGGATTATGGGCATATTATTAGCTCTGCTGACGCTTACGACTTTTAAGACTCAATAGTAATTCGTTATCTATGGAAGTTAAAAATAAAAAAGTTGTTATTTTAGGTGCTGCACGTAGTGGGATGGCCGCTGTTTCCCTGCTGCATCAATTAGGAGCCTTAGTTTTTGTGAGTGATATCGCACCAAGATATGATAAAATTAAAGAACTGGAGATATTGGAGGGGCTGAGGATACCCTATGAATTTGGAGAACACTCAGATAAAATTTACAATGCAGATTTTATTGTATTGAGTCCTGGAATTCCACTTACTTCTAAAGTTGTGCAAGGTATATTGGCAAGGGAAATTCCAATTTACTCCGAAGTCGAGGTGGCTTCATGGTTTTGCAAGTCAAAAATGATTGCCATCACAGGATCAAATGGAAAAACAACCACGACAACGCTGCTGGGTGAAATGCTAAAACTGGAACTGCCCAAGGTAATTGTGGCAGGTAATATTGGTGCACCGCTTTCAGGACAGGTATTGAATTCACTTAGTTCCTCATGGGCTTCGGTCGAAATATCAAGTTTTCAATTGGAAACCATTGATTCATTCCATCCCAATGTTGCCGTGATATTAAACTTAGCACCCAATCATTTGGACTGGTATGTAAACTATGAAGACTATATAAAAGCTAAGCTGCGCATACTTAAAAATTTAGATGAAGACGATCACATAGTTTATAATGCCGATGACCTCTTACTAGGTGAGAGATTAAAAGAATGCAAGGCAAAAAAATTGCGCTTTTCATTACAGAACGCACAGGTCGATGCTTATACAAAAAATAACTACCTGTACATCAATGGGCATAAAGTAATTGATATCGATCGAGTACTTCTTAAAGGTCCTCATAATTATATGAATGCACTGGCTGCAGGATTGGCTGCAAGATGCGCCGATATTACATATGATTCAATGGCAAAGGTATTAACTACCTTTAAAAGTATTGAACATCGTCTGGAATATGTAACAACCGTTGCGGGAATTCACTTTATCAACGACTCAAAAGCTACTACAATCGAGGCGCTTAATGTTGCCCTGAGAAGTTTTGCAACACCAATTATTCTAATTGCTGGTGGAAAAGATAAAGGAAGTGACTTTAGTAAAGTCAACGACCTTATTAAAAACAATGTTCGTGCCGTTGTCTTGATTGGCATGGCAAAAGACAAAATTGCAAAATGTTGGCAGAATTTAAATCCAATCCATTTTGCTGATAGCTTATCTGAGGCAATAGAAAACGCATTTCACCTGGCTAAAAAAGGTGATACCGTGCTATTATCACCGGCATGTGCCAGTTTCGATATGTTTACTGATTTTGAAGATAGAGGTAAAAAATATAAAGAATACGTGCATAAACTAAAAATCGAATATGAGAATAAATACGTACAAAAATGATATTTTTCTGGTTACTGCCGTGGTTATACTACTGACCATTGGTATAATTATGGTCTTTAGTGCCAGTGCGGTTATGGCACACGAAAAACATGGCTCATCAATTTACTATTACCTCAAGCAAATTCTATGGGGCTTTTTATGCATTATGGCAATTTTTGTTTTCTCCAGATTAAAAATCAGTACATATACACGAGGTAAAATCCCCATCTTACTTTTACTGCTATCTGTCCTGTTACTTATTGGTCTATTCTTCGCGGGTGATGTAGTTAACGGGGCTAAACGCTGGTATGATATGGGTATAGCCAGCTTCCAGCCATCTGAATTTGCCAAAATTGCCTTAATAATATACTTCGCTGAGGTGTTTTCAAGAAAAAAAAGTTCTGCCCTGCGCGACTGGAAAAAGGGCCTACTGCCGCTAGCAGTAATCTTTATGTTAGTGATCGTTCCGATATATTTCCAACCCGACCTGGGAACCGTTGTTATGATCAGTTTAATTATAGCTACGATGACATTTCTCAGTAATGTAAGATTTAAACATATTTTAGGAGCCTTTATATTTCTCCTACCGGCGCTTCTGTTAAAATTACAGAGCAGCTCCTATCAGACCGACCGGATTAAGGATTGGATTGAGAACCTAAGCAATCCCCTTGGTTCCGGATATCAGATAAAGCAATCCATGATCGGACTTGGAAATGGTGGTTTAATTGGAAGTGGAATTGGCCGCAGCAAACAAAAATTTTTCTTCTTACCCGATTCTCATACAGACTTTGTATTTTCAATATTAGGAGAGGAGTTAGGTTTCATTGGTACATCAATCATATTAATTTTGTTTCTGGTTATTTTATGGCGCGGAATTCGTATCGCTAAAAGAGCTGGTAGTACATTCACTCAATATCTCGCTGTAGGATTAACCATGAATATAGTTTTATATGGCTTTATGAATGCTGCAGTCACGACCATGTTAATTCCAACAACCGGTATGCCGATGCCTTTTTTAAGCTACGGTGGATCCTCACTCTTGTCGGTGGGCATTTCTATTGGCATACTGATGAATATCGCACGAAACCAATACCAGCTGGATGGTCGATTCGAAGATTTGAATCGTAACCGTAAAGAGCTTTACAACACACTGATAATGTCGAGGTAATGGTGAAAGGAGATATTCGCGTGATTCTGGCAGGAGGTGGTACGGGTGGTCATGTTTTTCCTGCAATATATATCGCACAATATTTAAAAAAGAATTGGGGAGCTCACTGTCGTTTTATCGGCACTAAAAAGGGTATAGAAAATATCAAGGTATCACAGGCTGGATTTGTGGTCAAATATATTTGGATAAGCGGTTTTAAACGGGGCTTGCATGTCAGCAACCTGCTCTTCCCGTTGAAATTGATAGTAAGTCTATTGCAGAGTCGGAAAGAATTAATGAATTTTAAGCCAGATCTTGTTATCGGAACAGGCGGTTATGTATCCGGACCCGTCCTGTATCAGGCTATTAAAATGAAAATCTTAACCGCAATTCAAGAACAAAACAGCTACCCCGGTATCACCACCAGAATACTTGCCTCAAAAGTAGATCGGGTGTTTTTAGCATATGCTGAGGCATTAAATTTTTTAAAAAATGTAAAAAAATATGTGCTTGTTGGTAATCCCATACAAAATAACATTAAATCAGATAATAAAGAAGAAGCCCGTAAATACTTTGATTTAAAAATAAATGTACCAACGGTGCTGGTATTTGGTGGCAGCCAGGGAGCCAGGAGCATCAATCAGACTATCGATGCGATTTTAAATCAAGGTATCTTTAAGAATGTACAACTCCTGTGGCAAACTGGTAAAACCAGCTTCGAATCTTATAGGGAGAAATATAAAAGTTTTACTGGAAATGGTTTACATATTCTGCCATTCATAGACCGCATGGATTTAGCCTATACCATTGCTGATTTTGCAATTTGTCGTGCTGGAGCCATGACTATCTCAGAATTGGCTGCTGCAGGAGTTCCGGCGATTCTGGTTCCCTTACCGCATGCCGCAGAAAACCATCAGCTAAAAAACGCCCAAACAGTAGCTCAGGGTGGTGGTGCTTATGTAATTGAAGAAAAATCTGGTATGGAAGAAGTATTAAAATCGGTGATAAACAAGCTAATTAATTCACCCGATACGTTGCGGGAAATGGGAAAAAATATTTCCAGATTTCATCGACCTAATACAACCCAACTAATCGCTGTGGAACTGAAAAAATTGCTAGAAGAAAAATTATGATACTCTATTGAATTGAGATATTTGATCTGAACTTTAAAATGAGACTATTTACAAGAATACAAAATATTTTTTTTACGGGTATTGGTGGTATTGGGATGAGTGCATTAGCTGAGATTTTATTACAATGTGGCTATAAGGTTTCAGGCTCTGACCGCGAACTTAGCACTATTACTCAAAGTCTTTCGGATAAAGGTGCCACAATATTCAGGGGACATGCTGCTGATAATCTAAGGGATGTAGATGTATTGGTATATTCTTCTGCGATATCTCAAGACAATCCAGAACTCCTGGAGGCAAGGCGACGAAATATTCCTATTATTCGCCGGGCTGAAATGTTAGCTGAAATTATGCATACTAAATATGGAATTGCAATATCTGGAACACATGGTAAAACAACAACATCATCATTGTGTTCAGAAATATTTATACAAAGTGGCTTGGATCCAACTGTTGTGATAGGTGGCAGGCTTAAAAGCATCCAATCCAATGCTCGGCTTGGTAAAGGTGCTTTTTTTATAACAGAAGCGGATGAATTCGACCGCTCATTTCTGGCTTTATCACCAACATTTGCAGTTATAACATCGATTGAGGCTGATCATTTAGATTGTTATGCTGACTTCGATGATATAAAGTCTACTTTTCTGCAATTTGCTAGTAAAATTCCCTTTTATGGTAGCGTAATATGCTGCATCGATGATCAAACCGTAAAAGAAATGGTAGCGAAAATATCAAAAAGGACCGTTACCTATGGGATAACTGCAAATGCCCAATTTCATGCGGCTAACATTGTCTATGGTAAAACATATAGTCAATTTGATGTCATTCACGAAGGTACGAAATTGGGTACCATCCGGATTCCTTTACTCGGAGAACACAATATAAAAAATGCATTAGCAGCTCTGGTTACTGCAAGTGAAGTTGATATACCATTCAAATCGGTTAAATCTGCTTTAGAAAACTTTAATGGTGTTGAAAGACGTTTTGAGTTGAAAACAAGTATAAATGATATATTAATAGTTGATGACTATGCTCATCATCCAAGCGAAGTGCGTGCCACATTGAATAGTGCCAGGCAATTAGACAGGAAAAGGATCATAGCTGTTTTTCAGCCACATCTTTATTCTCGTACCCGTGATTTTTACCAAGAATTTGCCAAAGCGCTGAGCTTAGCAGATATGGTTATAATTAGCGACATATATCCCGCACGCGAACAGCCGATAAACGGAATCTCAAGTGACCTCATCGTCGATGCCATGTATCAAAGTGGCCATCACAAGACTAAATATATTCCAGATAAAGCCCAAATCGCAGATTATCTCATTACCGTCATTCAGGATCATGATTTGGTGGTTTTCATGGGAGCTGGAGATATATGGAAATATGAAGATGAATTTATAAATAAAATTAAAACTACAAAGAAACAAGGTTGAAATCGAATAGCATGAACCAAATAGAACGAGCAAAAAATAAACGTAGAGAAAAATTCTGGGTTGGATCTGGAAAATTTTTCTTAATCCTTATCATAGTATATTTGGTTTATATCGCCACCTTAAAAATTATTGAAGCCGAGAAAAATAAAAATAATATCTTTAACAAGAAAGATATTGAAATAGAGGGTAATCACATTATATCACAGGAAATGATTTTAAATATATGCGGTTTTGAACACTCCTCAGATAAAAAAATACCAATTGATATCGATAGGGTTGCCCAAAAAATAATGTCTCTAAACTATGTACAAGGGGTTAGTATAACCGCCCGCCCACCACGTAAATTAAATATTACCGTCGAAGAACGTAAACCGATAGCATTTATCTATGGCCGGGGCTTAAATCTTATTGATAATCAGGGTTATCTGATGCCCGTACCTGAGATAAATATGGTATGGGATTTACCCTTGATCTCAGGAATTAAACAAAAGTTAGGAAAATTAGGAGAGATGTCTGTTGCAGCGGATACTTATTTAGCACTGGAGATCGTTACTTATTTAGAACTGGAAAATCCACTGCTATTGGCATTAATCTCAGAAATAAATTTGAATAAAAGCAACTATATTGAACTTTTTCTAACTAAGGGGGGTGCAACCATTCGTATTAGCAGAAATTCATTTTATAAGGAATTGTATATTTTAAAAAATTATCTGGCTAATTATATCGATTGGGCGCAACTGCATATGATTGAATACATCGACTTGCGCTTTAAGGATCAGTTAGTTGTCAAATCCAAGGTATAGTCAGGCATCTGATGTGAATTATAAGTAGTATGAATTTTGAGCAATATGATATAAATATTATTAAACATTTTTAATTGTATAGGAACTTTACCATGCACGACGAAAAAGTTTTTGTCGGACTCGACATAGGGACAACCAAAATAGCAGCTGTAGTTGCACGACTTGATGAATACAATAGTCTGAACATTGCCGGCGTTGGTACCTCTCTATCTAATGGTCTCAGAAGAGGTGTTGTAATAAATATTGAAAAAACTGTCAATTCTATCAGAAAGGCCATAGAACAAGCGCAATTGATGTCAGGTTGTCATATAGATAATATCTATGCCGGTATAGCCGGTGACCATATCCGCAGTATCAATAGCAAGGGGGTTATCGCTGTGAGTGGAAAAGACAAGATAATCACCCAAAATGATGTGGAACGGGTTGTTGATGCAGCAAAAGCTATTGCACTCCCCATGGATCGCGAAATCATTCATATTCTTCCCCAGGAATTTACTGTGGATGACCAGGATGGAATTAAAAGCCCAATTGGCATGGCAGGTACGCGAGTGGAATGCGAAGTACATATTGTTACCACTTCTGCTGCTGCTATTCAGAATATTGTAAATTGTGTAAAACAGGCTGGTTATGGTGTAGAAGAGATTGTACTGGAACCTTATGCCTCGAGTTTAGCGGTTCTTGATGAAGACGAGCTGGACTTAGGTGTGGCTTTGATGGATATCGGAGGTGGTACTTCCGATATTGCTGTGTTTTTTGATGGCAGCATTCGTTTCACGTCGGTATTGGGAATAGGGGGCGAACATGTAACAAATGATTTATCTCATGGATTACGAACACCTATGGATCAGGCAGAAGAAATAAAAAAGAAATACGGCCGAGCCATCCAAAACATGAGTAATGAAGATGAACTGGTAGTTGTTTCCGGTATCCATGGTAGAGCACCAAGAGAAATCGCGCAAAGTGTACTATGTGCCATCATCGAACCGAGAATGGAAGAAATCTTCACCTTAGCATTACGTGAATTAGAAAAATCTGATGTGTATGACTCACTCGGTGCCGGCATGGTTCTTACAGGTGGTGCGTCATTATTGCCGGGTACCGTAGAATTGGCTGAACGAGTATTAGGTTTACCAGTAAAGATCGGTATTCCAACTGTCTCGGGTGGTTTAGTGGAAACCGTTAAGAGTCCAATCTATGCCACAAGCGTTGGTTTAATACATTATGCTCTTGAAAGAAGATCTGATGATAAGAAATTCTTACAGAAAAGTAATATTAAGAAGCTAATAAACAGAATAAAAGAAAATTTAGAAGATTTATTTTAATCAAGTTAGCATTATAAGAATATATATCTGAAAACAAATTTAGGAGACTGAAAAGATGATCCAATTTGACAATCTTGCTGAACAAAGCGCCAAAATTAAAGTGGTAGGCGTCGGTGGTGCGGGTGGTAATGCTCTGAATGGAATGATCGAAGCTGGCCTATCAGGTGTTGAATTTATCTGCATAAATACAGATGCTCAAAATCTTGAGAATAATCGGGCACCTTATCGTATTCAGATTGGTAAAAATCTGACCAAGGGACTTGGTGCCGGTGCCAATCCTGAAATCGGACTAAAAGCAATTGAAGAGGATAAGGAGGCGATAATTAACAGCCTGACTGGTGCTGATATGGTATTTATTACATGTGGTATGGGGGGTGGTACAGGCACTGGTGCTGCACCTATAATTGCTGAAATTGCCAAGGATTTAGGGTCATTGACCGTGGGGGTTGTTACTCGGCCTTTTCCCTTCGAAGGTATAACCAGAATTAGGAATGCTGAAAAAGGTATTCATGAAATGCGTAAATGTAGCGATACATTGATTGTAATTCCCAATGAACGTGTTTTTTCAATCATCGATCGCAACACACCGGCAATTTCTGCTTTTAAGGTTATCGATTCTATCTTGTTGGAAGCTACGCGCAGTATTTCTGATTTGATAAATGTACATGGATACATCAATTTAGATTTTGCAGATATAAAAACGATTATGGTTGGCATGGGTGATGCACTCATGGGAACTGGTGTGGCCACTGGTGAGGGTAGAGCCATGGCTGCAGCTGAGCAGGCGATCACTTCTCCTCTTCTGGATGGTGTTAATATTAATGGGGCACTGGGTGTGCTCATTAATATTACCGGAGGCTCTAATATGACCCTGTGGGAAGTTAATGAAGCTGCTACTTTGGTCCAGGAGGCAGCGGGTGAAAAAGTTAATGTAATTTTTGGTATGGTTGTGGACGAGGCATTGACAGATAATTTACGAGTAACTGTTATTTCCACAGGATTTAATAAAGAGGCAAAACTAAAAAATCATCTTGCAACGCCCAAAGAAGGTCCTAAAGGCTTTGAACCTATGGATTTTAATGAGTTGGATAAACCCACATTTATTCGCAGGCAAAAAGAAGAAGATAAATATATTACCAGAATCCCACTAAACGCGAAACCCCCAAAGACCAACGTTTACAGTTTTGAAAATGAAGATCTACCTAAAGAACCTGATGAACTTGATACACCTACCTTTTTACGCAAACAAATGGATTGATAAAAAAGCCCGCACAAGAAAGCGGGCTTTTTTATACTATGGTATCTGAATATTTTAAATCTTCAATGACTAATTGTATCCTTTCTATACCATTCCAGAGGTTTATGGATGGTTTAAAGACTATGTCAATTTCACTATTAAATGTAACTTCATCTTTTAAATTTCCCATCCCCCACCATATACATTCCAAATATCGGCCACCTTTTTGCACAATTATCTTTAAATGCTTACCCTGGCTAAGTGGAATGATATCTTTAATAGTAACACCATTTATCAATAATAACGGCTCCGCATTGCTTTCTCCAAAAGGACCGATCTCTTGTATCAGATGTACTATAGACTCATTGAGCTGCTCTGGAGTTACTACAGAATCAATAACAAGTTCAGTTACTAAATCTTCATCGTTTAATGTGGTATTTACATATTCAATGAATTCCTGTTTAAATCTCTGATAGTTTTCTTCGGGAATAGTTAATCCCGCTGCCTTTTCATGACCCCCGTAGTTTAAATATAAAGAATTAAACCTGGTCAGAGCAGCGGTAATGTTGAAGTTATCTAAACTACGCGCTGATCCTACATAATTGCCCTCACTATCACGCGTAAAAGCCAACACAGGTCGAGAAAATCGATCCTTTAGCTTTCCAGAAATAATCCCCAACAAACCTAAATCCCAGTCTTCACTCTCAATGATATGTACCTTATTTACCTGCATTTGTTTATTTTGCAGTTCATTTGTTGCTCTATTTATATATTCCTCCTGAAGTCTTTGTCGCATGCTATTTAGAGAATTTAATTCGCTGGCATGGCGTGCAGCTTCTTCTCTTGATTTACTTAACAACAATTGAGCCGCTATTGTGGCATCCGCTATTCTACCAGCAGCATTTATTCTAGGTCCTAAATAAAAAGCTACAGCGGTAGGTGTTATTTCTTTTCCCAGTAGTCCGCTTACACGTTTCAATTCCACAATCCCCGGACGCATAGTATGTGTTAGGCTTTTTAAACCATATTTGATTATTGCATAATTCTCGTCTCGAATTGGGGCCACATCAGCAATAGTGGCCAGTGTTACCAAATCAAGCTGACTAAGCATAAAATTCTTAAACTCTTCTTCTTTTAAGACTTGTGAAGCAACAGCATGCATGATCTTATATACAACACCGGCACCACAAATTCCTTTAAAAGGATAGGTACAATCTTTGCGATTGGGATTAATTATGGCCAGAGCGGGGGGTAATCCCCCCTCCGGTAAATGATGATCGGTAATTATAACATCGATGTGGTGGTCATACGCCACTTCAATTGCCTGATGAGCAGAAATGCCATTATCCACTGTAATTAATAGGTCAACGTTTTGATCTATTGCTTTCTGAATACTTGACGGTCTGAGCCCGTAACCATCCTTTTCACGATTTGGTAAGAAATATTGGACAGGATAATTCAACTTTTCAAATAATTTAACCATTAAGACCGTTGATACCACACCATCTACATCATAATCACCATAAATAGCAATAACTTCCTTATCGCGCAGTGCCTTCCTAATCCTTTCTACGGCTTGATACATATCCTTTAATAAAAACGGATCATATAATCGATCGGACAATTTAAACTTTTCTAAATGCTCAACCGTTAAATTGCGATTATCTAATAGGATTGATATCAGCGACTTGCTCAGATCCGTATTAAGCACTTTCCATCTCTTAAGTGGTAACATTATCTCCTTTCATCTAAAATAATTAAAACTCAAAACAATATAAGTAATCTGATATAAATAATATATCCTCCAGTTATGGGGTAGAAGCAACAATATAAGGAATATCCAAGTCTTTTAAAAAAGTGGAAGATTTATGCTCCCATCCCCCCCGATTCTTTACCGCGGTTAATATTAATTCCGTTTTGGCTCTCGTTATGCCCACATAAAAGAGTCTTCTCTGCTCCTCAACTTTTTGAGCTATTGGCCTATCGTCATCAACGCCCTCACGAGTGGCATGAAATCCGGGCATACTATCCTGTTCCAAACCCATTAAAATTACTTTATTGAATTCCAGACCTTTCGCCGCATGATAGGTCAGTAAAGATACGGCATTGATATCCTGCAGTTCATCCTGTGCTGTATGCAATGATATATAACTTAAAAAATTTGCTATCGCCTCATCACTGGTCAGCTGGTCGTACTGCTTGGAAATGCTTTGGATCTGAGCCATAATATATTCATCATTCCTATAATCACTGAGGTCAGATTTAAACCGAGATAACTTTTGATTTATATCAGAGATCAATTTGGCTTCATTTATATGAAACCTTTTAGCATACTCTGTGCGACTATTCACATACGGTGTTAGCAGCTTTCTGGCACCGGCTGAGAAAAATATGCGGTCTTCACTAGCTGTGAATTCATTTTCAATAAAATTTCCTAACGCAACAATATCAATAAACATTTCGAAAGACGTTTTTCGAGACACACTATCCCTCAATTCTTGAAGACGGTCGAATATCTCTACTAAAATATGTACATCATCCATCGCTCTGTGTCTTTTAGTACATTTTAAATTAAATCTGTTTATAAGCGAATCAATTGAATTAGACTGATTAGGAAATAATGTCCGCGCTAAGGCTAATGAATCAAAACGTATATTAGATAACTTTTTACCCTCGATTTTTCTGGCAAAACGATCAAGGATTATAAAATCAAAATTATATCCGTTATGTGCCACAATAATATACCCATCAAGAAATGTTTTAAGTTTGGGCCAGAACTCTTCGATCTTCGGTGCAGATCTTACCTTCTCAGTACTAATATGGTGAATATCTTGAGCTGCCTTTGAGATTGCTTTATCTGGTTTAATCAATGTTTGTAGTTTTTCTCCTATTTGACCATCTTCAACCTTGACGGCTGCGATCTCTACAATACCGCATGTCTCAGAATCACTGTCTGTTGTCTCTAAGTCTAAAACAATAAATCGATTGAATATCTTTTTATTCTTATAGGAAGACATAAATTGTAAAAATTTAAATAAATTACTTAAAGACCCTTTTCGTCGTGCATTAGATAAATTGTAAATGGGAATCTTTACCATTTTTAATCCTTCGTGATACGACTCCTCTAATTCTAAGATGGCACCATCGATGGTATTGCTTTCCCTGTCATTTATAGATTTAGTTGATCTGTTTAAAATGCATTTCACCAGTGCACCAGCCAAGTAACAAATCTGTTCATTATGATGATGTATATACAATTGTTTTTCATCTAAAATTGCCGGGTCATAGTTTATGATTCCATTTATTTTAACTGGATCTTGTAAATTTGTGACATGGCGGTTCAAAAAAGAATAAGTCTCTCGTTCGCTTAAAGAAGATATTTCATTAATTAGCTGACTAAAATAAAAAAAACTCTTTAGGTTAACCAGATTAGCCACATGCGCAATGAAATTCTGAATCTTGAGTCTCATATCGAGATTTATTCTTCTATCTTGGCTGCGATACACCTCATACAATGACTTCCGAAAAGTGTAAGAGTGATTATCAGCATACTGCTTGATAAAACTAAATATAGACATACCCAATTCATTTAAAGTAAGTTCTTCCAGAGCTATATTATCCTCTGGATCTCTGATTAATCTAAAGTAGAGAATGATCTTTTTGACTATTGGATGGTCTAAAAGACTTCTTCCCTCTGCCATTTGATAGGGGATATTTTGTTTTATGATGAATTGCTCTAAAGACTGGCCAATCTTATGATAGGGATAGATTATTCCAATATCTTTGTAATCATTACCTTGATCAATCCAAGTTTTAATTTTATTTAGGATAAAATCCAGTTCATCTTGCTCATTTAAAAAAAGTTGTAATTCAATTTTATCTTCCCACTCACTGTAAATTTGGATATTTTTATTCGGAATAATACGACTGGTTTGTTTAATTATGCGATTTGCAGATTGAATAATTCTATTACCGCTACGATAATTAATATCTAGAAAAAGTGGATCTTCGATTGAAAAATCCTTCATGAATTGTTTGATGTTCTCTGGGTTAGCTCCACGCCAGGAATAAATGGATTGATCATCATCTGCCACAACGAATATATTGCGATGATTTTGAGCCAAAAATTTAATTATTTCATACTGAACAGCATCTGTATCCTGAAATTCATCAACCAATATGGCTTGATATAAAAATTGGTACTCTGATAAAATGTCGTCAAAGTCCCTTAGTAAATTTCTACAAAGTACAATAATCTGATCAAAATCAATTAAATTATGTTTTTTAAGATAATCATTATACTCCTTAAAGCGATCTTTGGAAAATAGCGGTAACTTACTCCCTTTAATGACATGATTAGTAAAAGAGAGCAGTATACCTTTGACTTTTGCATCAATAGTATCCTTAATATAGGGAGCACACAAATGCCTGATAAGGCTCCTCTGATAATCCTGATCGCATACAGAAAAAAACTTATCCAATGCCAGATGGGAATGATAGCGACGCAGCATGCGCAAAGAAAAAGAATGAAATGTTCCACAGAATATATCGAGCCCTTTTTGACCGATTAAATTCATTAATCTTGACTTCATTTCCGATGCGGCTTTATTGGTAAAGGTTAAAGCGAGTATTTTTATTGGTTGAATATTCTCATGGCTAATTAACCAGGCTATTCGTGAGACTAAAAGACGTGTTTTTCCCGTACCAGGCCCTGCCAGAACCAACACCGGCTGCTGTGGTTTGCAGACAGCCTGCAGCTGCTTTTCATTTAAAAAAGAAAGATAATCTTCTGCCATGATATCTGAATTTAGAAAATAATTAATATAATTCCATAAGTGAAATTATTCTCTTTCACTACGTTAATTTCTTGCAAAAATTGCGCCTAAAATAGTGTCAATAAATTTAAGATAAGATAAATGATGGCAGGATAATTTAGCTCTGCTATGGATAGAACAATAAAAGAAGTTCAGTTTATCGTTGCCATAAGAAATTCACCTGGTTGCATAGTCTCTATTTTAAAACCACCGTCGCGATAGCTTTTATAACGCTCTCTGCTCTGGTTAAGCCTTGTGGCATCGTATTTCTCAGCAAAATCAATAACAATGGAAAAATTTTTTATTATTTCTGTACTAACCGGCTCAACGACTACTAAAATTTTATAATCGGGATTGCTTTCAATTTGTGAGGTTAATAGCACCGGTTCTAATTGGGAGGTACGTAATATATTTAGATAAATGTGGGGTACAAAACTGGATTGTTTCCAGTTCCAGAGTAATTTATCAAATCTCTCCCCCTCCTCCTGATCTTTAACATTAATAACCACTCTCTTTTTTTCCAAGTAACATTTCTCGACCAGATCACATACTATTTTTTGTTTTTGAGGACTATTTAAAACGATAAAATATATCTTCGTATCCAAAAATTAGAACCTCTGTCCGATTTCAAAGCGGATTTCAAACATGGAATGATCGCTTGTTTCGCCAATTATTTTGGGAAAGGGCATAATGCGATACTGTGCCCTGATGCTTATTAGATTACTTGGACCGATACAAATATCGGTCCCGGCACCAATATAACCGCCCAAAGTCCAACTAAATTCATCTCTCTTGGTGACACCACGAATGCTACTATATTCTGGGAAATTCATCCCATATATTACACCTACAGCGCCTGTCAAGAAAGGACGGAAAGAATCATCAAGATCATCCTTGAAAAAACGACGCTTTATTGTCATTAATAAATCTAAGAGGTATACATTATTTTCCTTATTAATTGAATAAGGTACCTGATAATAATAATCATACAGATCAAGTTGTCGTGAATCCCTTAAGAAATAGAAATTTGTGGTTGGCCCAATGTGGAAATTATCAAAAATGGGCCAGACCATGAATCCTCCAATACCAGATCCGGTTTCAGCCATAGTCAAGACGATTCCTGCCTGTCTTTTATGCTCAATATAATTTATACTATCCCTATCATTCTCTGGTTGAGCTATCGATAATCCTGTGAAAATAATGAGGATTAATGCTATACTACAGTATTTGTGCATTGTGCTTTTTCCCTTCTTAAAACAAATTTAATACTTAAAACGAGAAATCGGGTTTTTGAGTTCCGCATAAATCTCTTTTTAATCAAATTAAACCTTCATTTACATAGGCCTTTTTTAGTAACGATATTGGATGCAAAACATGTACATTGACCTTAAACTTTTTAGCACCGTACATCAGTTGAATCATGCAGCCGGGATTGCCTGTAATGACACAGGATACCCCGGTTGCGGCAATATTCTTCATTTTTCTTTCCAATATTTTCATGGAGTCCTCATAGCGCGTGATATTATATATTCCTGCGCTACCGCAACACCAGCTCGCTTCTGGTAATTCAATAAACTCAATATTGGGAATACTTTTTATCAACATTCTAGGTTGTTCACTTACTTGCTGTGCATGGATCAGATGGCATGGCTCATGATAAGTTACTTTCACTGCTTCAAATGTCTCAGGTTGATGCCAGCCATGTGCTGTTAAAAATTCACTAATATCTTGCACCCTATCTGAAAACTTTTTCGCACGTTCAGCATACTCAGGATCATCTTGCAATAGATAACCATACTCTTTCATATAGGCACCACAACCTGCTGAATTTGATACAACATAATCTACTCGGGCATTATCAAATATGTCAATATTTTTTTTAGCTAATGTGATTGCTATCTGATGATTACCATTGTGTCCATGCACCGATCCACAGCAGACATTTTCCTGGGCCAGAAAAACGTCATAACCACTGATCCTGAGCACATCTATGGTATCTTGATTCACATCACGGAAAAATACATCCTGGATGCAGCCGATCAGGAAGCCTACGCGTATACCTTTCTCAACCTTTTTAGGTTGACTATTTAATGTCAGATATTTTTTTAACGGGGATACCTTAGGAGTGATAAGAGACAGCTCATGCAATTTCTTTGAGAAAAGCTTTAATATCCCCGTCTGCTGTATGACTTTCTCCAATCCTGATCTTTGATAGACACGCATGAAAACTGCTACCATACGTAATCTGGTTAAATCTGCGAATAGCCAATCTAAGGCGATTTTTTTAAGCAGTGAGCGCCTTCCCTCTATTGTATTATGATGGGCAATATGGAGTTGCGCGGCTTCAACCAATTGTCCATATGCCACACCTGCAGGACAGGCAGTCACGCATGCTTGACAGTTTAAACAAAAATTAATCGAATCCTGAAAATTTTCGGTAAGTTCTAATTCACCGTCTGCCACAGCTTTTATCATTCTGATACGTCCTCGCGGGGAATGTTTCTCAAGACCTGTTAATTCATACGTGGGACATGTCGGTAGACACAATCCACAATGCATACAGTGGATCAGCTGTTCATAGTTGGGAATGGGAATATTATGATAGAACCTACTTGACATAATGATTATAATAGGAAATCACTTGCAAAACCGCCTATTCAGCTTATCTGCAACTTACCTTCACATTTAGGTGCCAGGGAAATGATTTTACCGGGATTGAGTACGTTATTAGGATCGAGGGCACATTTAATTTTACGCATCATATCGAGCGTCGGGATCTCAATCATTTTTTCCAAGAATCCTTTCTTAGCAAGTCCAACACCATGTTCCCCGGTAATTGTACCACCCAGTTTCAGCGTTTCATCATATATCTCATTAAAAGCCTTTTCCACGCGTTTTATTTCATCATTATCACGTTCATCAGTTAGACAGGTGGGATGTAAATTGCCATCACCTGCATGACCAAAATTTCCTATCTGTAGATTATATTTTTTCGAAATAGCTTCAATTTTTTCGACTAAAATCACCAAATTTGAACGTGGGATAGTTGCATCTTCCAATATGGTAGTCGGTTTTACACGGGCTAATGCAGAAAATGCAGAACGACGTGCGGTTTTTAAATCTAATGCCTCCTTCTCACTAGTGGCCATCTTAACTGCGCTGGCATGATGTTTTCTACAAATCCTCGAAACAAGCTCAGCCTCACGCGCTACTACTTCCCGATATCCATCTACTTCTAGTAATAATAGTGCCTTCGCAGTTTCAGGTAATCCGATATGAGTAAATTGTTCAACACATTTAATGGTCGTGTTATCCAAGAACTCGACCGTACAGGGTATAATATGGTTAGAGATTATCTCAGAAACCGTTTCCGCTGCATCACCTAAACGATCATACAATGCCAGCAGAGTTTTTGATGCCTCTGGTTTGGGGATAAGTTTCAGTAGCATTTTTGTAAAAATACCTAGCGTACCCTCCGAACCAACAATTAAATCACGAACATTATAACCTGCCACATCTTTAACATTTTTTCCGCCGTTTCTTATTACCTCACCCTGTGGTGAAATCATTTCGATACCCATTACATAGTTCTTTGTCACCCCGTATTTCAGTCCTCTTAGACCACCGGCATTTTCGGCAACATTTCCGCCAATAGTGCATATATCTTGACTCCCTGGATCAGGTGGGTAAAACAAACCTAGCTTTTCCACCTCCCTATGCAGTTTGGAGGTCACCACACCTGGTTCTACCCAGGCGGTTAAGTTATCACTGTCGATTTCTAAAATTCGATTCCAGCGATTCATAAGCACAACGATGGAATTTTCAGTGGGCACCGATCCACCGCTCAATCCCGTACCGCTCCCTCTGGGAACAACGCCGAAATTTTCTTCATTGGCCAGCTTCATGATAGCGGCAATTTCATCAATACCAGCTGGCATTACAATGGCTTCAGGTTTATGTGCGAGCAAGGGTGTACCATCGTAGGAATAAACCAGTTTATCTTCTTCAGCATCCAAAAAATTATCTTTACCGACAATATCTCTCAATTTAGAAAGTATTTTACTGTTCATTACCTAGTCTTTCCTTTTAACTTTTTACTAATAAACAGATACAAAAATAATAAGGTTAACCTGTAATAATCTTGCGCTAAAAATATACCTAAATGTTTATTATTATTCCAAATTAATCTTTACTAACAAGTAGTGGTAAGAGCAACTTTGTCGATTCACAGGTTATGAGTTATATAATTGTAAAAATTTCAGATATTTTTAATGGGATTTAAAGTACAAATAAAAAGCCGATACATCAAAGATAGCATCGGCTTTTAATAATTTGAAGATGCTTCTAAATATTTTGTTTAGAAACTATAGCGGATACCAAACTGAATTCCCCAACGAGAAGATAAGTCAGAGAATACATAGATGTCCTCAACATTAATATTACCATCATCATTGTAATCTCGCACATAAAGGCTAACATCAGGTTTTCCTTCCGCATCGTACCCGTTTAAATAGAAAAGATTGACAGCATCATAATCGACATATTTGACATGTCCCCAATCGCTATTCAGCAGATTCAGCACATTAATTATGTCTATTGTGATCTCAAAGTTCTGAAGACCAAATGTAGGAATTTTCTGAGCGACACGCAGGTCAAAACGGTCACTCCAAAGTGCTGCGGCTGAGTTACGTTCGAAAATTCCACCACGGGCATCTTTTAAAGCATCATCAGAATTAATAAATGCATCAATCTTTGCCCATTCCTCAGCTGATACGTTGCTGCTTAAATCACTTTTACTTTTGGGAATATAAGCAAGATCATTGCCTCGAACGCCATCCCCGTTAGCATCATCTCTATACATATAGCTAAATCCGTTTCCGGAACGACCTTCATAGAACAAGGAAATTGTGAGGGCACTTTTACTATCATAGTTGAATGAATAGGAGAGATGCCCTAAGATACGATGACGAACTAGAAAGTCGGAGATAGCAACAGTTTCGCCATTGGGATCGTCTGTTTCGTTATACTGCCAGTTAGAAATAGCTCGGCTGGACCTGCCACTATTTATATCCTGAGATTCGTTTAGAGTATAGTAAAGACCTCCAGACAGGCCTTTAAGTGGATCACGATATAATAGTTTTCGGATCCCCGCGGTGGCATTCCATTGGTAACCTTCGCTGGTATTAGTAAGTAGAATAACTGTATTAAAATCGTCACTGTATTTGGAGCCACCATAATCTGGTCGACCATCGGGTGTTTTACCGACAGGTTTGCCCATATTTCCCACGTTCAGGTTTTTGAAAAATACTTCATTAATATTTTTGCCGTACATAAATTCCATTGTTCCCACCAGACCATAAGGAAGTTGTTGATCCACTGCCAGGTTTGCCCTTAAAATCTGGGGCAGTTTAAAGTCTGGATCAAGGATGGCTATATCAGAGGGAGGTTGCTCCTGCTCAAAAAACGGCTGATTATTTGGATCAGGATTAAAATCCGGAACTGTTTCACCTCTCCAGGTGGCGAGATCTACGCGAGCAAAGTCAACTCCGGTATTATTATATGAATTTGAAAGCCAAACTGCCGGTGGGAGACCTGCAAACATACCCAAACCACCGCGAACCTGTGTGGTTCGATCTCCAGTAGCATCCCAGTTAAATCCTAAGCGAGGGGACCATAGGATATTGCCGCTGGCAACTTTGTTGGTACGATATCCTTTAAAAGTCGATGCAAATAGGGGGTTTGCCAGGGGTTTGTCGGTCATGAGGGGCATGTCTATCCGCAAGCCCAAGCTCAGATTCAAGGTCGGGCTAAATTTCCATTCATCTTGAACGTAAAGACCCACTTGCATGTAATCCCATTTCGCTCTCGGTTCATCATCACCTGGAACTATTGATTTACTATATAAATAACGAGATGGTGTACCCTGTTCATATTCATCAATACTGTCAAATTCATAGGCACCGTATGCATCCTGAATATACAGGTTATCAAAGGAAACCAGTTGGTTATGGGTACCGACGGTAAAGATGTGGTCGCCTTTAAAATAATGAAAGTTGTCAGTGAATTCCAAAACATCTTGATCCAATGCGTTCTTCTGCGAAAATCGTTCTACGCCAAATCTAACTTCTCCTCCTTCAGGTAAATTTATCTGAACTTGTGGAGCCGGATTAAAGAGAGGCGTTCGCTTATCCCGAACTGCCGTAAAAGCAATCCTGGCTTCATTGGCCATGTTATTGCCGAAGGTGCTATTCAACTGGAGAACGGTTGAATTGGTGGTGTTATCACGTTTAAATTGATTGCTTTCCAGAGTATATGTCCACTGGTTGCGGTCTATTCCATCATCCATATCGCCATTTACATAGTTGTGGCGCAGGGTTAAGCGATGCTGCGGTGATATATTGTAGTCAAGGCGTACAAAAATTTTCTGATCGTTGGTCTCATTTGTGAAGGGATTAAAACCACCGGGATCATATCCCCAAGTATTATTGGATATGTTGATGATTTCTTTTATTTCAGAGGAAGAGGCCACGAATTTAACAGGTTGCTCTGAATCTGCTAGACCGGCATTATCGGGATCATCACGCCTCCTGAGTTCCGAACTCAAAAAGAAAAATAGCTTATTTTGAATCAGTGGGCCACCAATCCTGAAACCATATTGATAGTCTTTAAAATCACTTGATTTTACATTCTCTAATTCACCTACTAACCTTTCATTTCTACCGAAATAATAAATTGACCCAGTAAATTGGTTGGTTCCGCTACGCGTAATAGCATTGACAAGACCACCTGCAAAACTACCAGAGCGGACGTCATAAGGAGTAATCTGTACCTGGAATTCCTGAATGGCATCAAGACTTATCGGTTGGGCATTAATTTGACCTGTGGGATGTCCTGATTCATCCAAACCAAATACATCGTTAAGAACAGCGCCATCCACCTGGAAATTGTTCATCCGATTATTTTTTCCGGCAACGCTGGTGGCGCCACTCCCGCCAGTTCCATTTACTTGCGGAGTGAGGCGTGTAAAGTCCGAAATACTACGGGTGATGGTTGGTAGATTTTCAATCTGTGCAGTTGAAATGTTTGTTTCAGTTCCAGTACGTGATGCACTAAACAGGGCGTCTCTCTCAGCAATAACAATAACTTCTTCAGTCGTTAAGATTTCTTCAATCAAAGTAAAATCTAGTCGTCTATCTTCCCCTAATTGAAGAAAGATATCTCCAACTGACTCTTCTCTGAAACCAACATAAGTAACGGTAAGAGTATAAGGACCCCCAACACGAACATTGGGAACATTAAAATGTCCATCAAGTCGTGTTGCAGATCCAAAAACCGTTCCTGAAGGTTCGTGGACAGCAGTAACGTTTGCACCTTGAAGAGGATTCCCATCTTTGTCGACAACAATGCCATTAAATGAAGCAGTTGTTATACCTTGGGCAAACATCGTAAATGGAATAAATAAAATGATAAATAAAGATACCAATCTCAAGAATGTTTTTTTCATATTAACCCTCCTCATTATAAATTTTTGCAAAAGTTTAGTGAACAATTAGAAATATCACCTTAAAATTCACGTCATCTGTTCAAGAGCATGTAATCCAGAGACACTTTTCCTTTGACTGTCTCGGCATAAGTAAAGGCTGCAAGCATTACACATACGAGTACCCTTACGAAGTGCTTTAAAATACTTCTACTTTCAAAAGGAGTTTAAATTTGAAAATGATTATGCTTTTGATATTATTGAGATTTTAGTCCGCCCCTTGATTACTCTACATTGCAGATTTTGGGAAAATCCACAAAGTGATTAAAATCTAATAGAAATTAAAATGATTGTCAACAATTTTAATGCTGCAAATTCTATCATATTTCTATGTTTAATGAACAAATTGACTTACAGAAAAAACATTTTTCAATTTCCTCCTTACTTTTTAAACCCAAAATATTAATCATTTATCTCATTTAATTTTGATTTAGTGGGTCATACAATTTGAGGATATAATATGAGTACTTAATGAGTAATATACTAGAATTCAGTTATACCAAATCGGTTAGATAGTCACTAAAGAAAATGGCTGAAATTGCAATGTAATAATTGTGGGATGTGATTAATCTTTATTAAAAATACTATCTGACTAGCGCAAGATTAATTACTTCATCCATATCTTTGACGAAGTGAAACTCAATCCCTTTAACATTATTTTTTGGGATCTCTTCCAAATCATTGCGATTTTTGTCCGGTAAAATGATTGACTTTATACCGGCCCTTTTAGCCGCCAGGACTTTTTCTTTTATACCCCCAATGGGTAAAACCATTCCACGCAATGTAATTTCACCCGTCATCGCCACATCGCTTCTGACACATTTTCCGGTGAACAGTGAATAGAGGGCGGTAAACATTGTAATTCCAGCCGAGGGTCCATCTTTAGGAATAGCGCCTGCAGGGACATGAATGTGTATATCATATTTTTCATGAAATTGTGCTTCTAATTTATATTTGTCGCTATTTGCCCTTAAATAGCTCAGAGCAGCCGATGCTGATTCTTTCATCACCTCACCTAATTTACCCGTCAGGTTCAGCGTTCCCTTTCCCTTCATTTTAGATGCTTCAATGAATAAAATATCGCCCCCAACAGGTGTCCAGGCTAAACCAGTAGCTACACCTGGCCGCGAGGTTCGTTCCGCTACTTCTGAATAAAATCGTTCAGGACCCAAGTATTTATAGAGAGAACCGGCTGATATTCTACGAGTCTTCGCACCGTTTTCTTTTTCTACAATTTCTCTGGCTACCCCACGAACTACGGCTGCAATTTCACGCTCCAAATTACGGACACCTGCTTCTCTTGTATAATGACTTATTATTCTTCGTATTGCCTTTGGTGTAAATGATAGCTGTGAAGCGCTTAATCCATGAGCTTTTAATTGTTTAGGCACCAGATACTTTTCAGCTATTTTTAGTTTCTCTTCTTCGATATAGCCATTAATTTCTATCGTTTCCATTCTATCTTTTAAAGCCGGAGGAATTGGATCATGCATATTGGCTGTAGCTATAAACATAACCTTGGAAAGGTCGAACGGCACCTCTAAATAATGATCTGTAAAGGAGAAATTCTGCTCTGGATCCAGCACTTCAAGTAATGCCGACGAAGGATCACCTCGAAAGTCCATGCCTAACTTATCGATCTCATCCAGCATAATGAGCGGATTACTGGATCCAAGTTTTTTGATTTCCTGTATAATTCTTCCCGGTAAAGCACCTACATATGTTCGTCGATGCCCCCTGATTTCAGCTTCGTCGCGGACACCACCAAGTGACATACGTGAGAACTTCCTGCCTAAAGCACGAGCAATTGACCGCCCTAAACTCGTCTTACCCACCCCGGGGGGACCGACAAAACAGAGTATTGGACCTTTCATATCCGATTTTAATTGCCTGATAGCGAGATATTCCAGGATGCGTTTCTTTACCTTTCCTAAACCATAGTGATCTTCTTCCAATATTTGTTCTGCCTTTTTCACATCCAATCTGTCTCTCGTCTTTTTATTCCATGGCATTTCAAGCAACCAATCTATATAGGTACGGGCAACGGTATATTCACTAGCCATGGGGGACATGCGCGCCAGGCGGTTTAGTTCTTTTTCTGCTACTTTGTGGACTTCACCAGGCATTTTAGCTTCTAGCAATTTCTTCCTCAAATCCTCGATCTCTGTACTTTCATCTTCATATTCTCCTAATTCCTTTTTTATTGCTTTCAGCTGTTCACGCAGATAATAGTGCCTTTGGGTCTTATTTAATTCTCCTTGAACTTGATCTTGAATTTTTGAACCAAGTTCTAAAACTTGTAATTCTTTATTCAGGAGATAATGAACTTTTTCTAAACGTTTTTTTACATCAACAATTTCTAATATTTCCTGCTTCTCGCTTACTGAAAAGTTTACCTGAGAAGCAACAATATCAGTAAGCTTTGCCGGATCCTCTGTATTTAGAACCAAAACTCTATGCTCACTGGTTAAATACGGCGATAAATCAACAATCTTTTGAAAAAGAACTTTCATATTATTGACCAAAGCCTCAATTTCGACGGTCTTTGAATAACTCTCGTTAGCTGGGATTACCGTTGCTTCAAAGTGCGGTTCAAGCTGTACATAATTTATAATGCTAATGCGATACATTCCCTGAACGATTAGTTGTTCACTTCCATCAGGCATTTTGAATTTTTTGAGGATCATTGCAGCTGTACCCCATTCATACAGATCCTCAACCGTTGGCTCTTCTACAGTGCCGTCCTTTTGTGATACTAAACCTATGATTTTATTTTCTTCGTCCAAATATTTCAGCAAATTGAGTGACTTCTGCCTGCCCACAGCTAATGGAATAACTTGATGCGGAAAAACAACTGTATTCCTTAAAGGCATTATTGGTAACATTTCCGTTAAATTTATTGTTTCTCGCTTTGTCGAACCTGACATTTTCTCTCCTAAATTTATAATTTTCTATATATGCAAATCCAATGCCAATAATTTCAAACTATAACTAATGATAATAATAACAATCACTTATGTGCTATAATTTTTTGCCCTTCAATTTTTATTATGTCATAATGGCAGACACATACTGATATAAATCTTACTTCAACGATGTGAATTATCCTTGCCTGACATACTTTTCAACGAGAGCTACTATATTTCCGATAAATATTATAAATCTAATGTTCAAATTCTTGTTTTCAAAGCTGAATTACCATGGGCTATATTTACTCTCAGAATAGAAAACTAAAAAAGCACAAAAAAGTTCATCATTTAAATGAAGGTGCTAAGTTAAAATAGAATAAACTTAAATCAATTCCAGAGCTAGTTTACTTAAGTTTGATTAGGAGCGTAAGCAGACCTTTTTTTATTCAGTCGGTTTATTTCAATCGCTTTCTAATACTTGTCTTATTTTACGTAACAATGATAGTGGTGTAAAAGGCTTCTGTATAAATTGCGTATCTGGTTCAAGTAATCCTTTATGGACAATGGCATTATCAGTATAACCGGACATATATAATACTTTCATGCCGGGATGATCAGGTTGTAAGCGGTCAACCAGCTCTTTGCCGCTCATTTTGGGCATAACCACATCGGTTATTATCAATGAAATTTTACCTTTATAATTATTACAAATAACAAGTGCACTGTCGCCCTGAGGAGCCTCCAGGACATGATAACCATAGAGGCGTAATGTTTCATGTATTAGCGCCCTTACATCTTCTTCATCTTCAACTATTAATACTGTCTCTTCTCCCCTTAGGCTGGGATCCGATATTTCTTTTATTTTCTGGATTTTAACTTTTTCCTCCACCATGGGCAAATATATTTTGAAAGTTGTACCCTGGTTTTGTTCACTGTAAACCCAGATATAGCCACCGCTCTGTTTTACAATGCCATAGACCGTTGCCAATCCCAGGCCCGTTCCTTTGCCGGTCTCCTTTGTTGTAAAGAAAGGTTCAAATATATGTGCCTGCGTTTCCTTTTTCAT
>SMTZ1_10000149_pt1 | contig 56856 bp, 49 predicted proteins | sample DeeMarSWOR136_30_FD_25667 | JGI IMG/M metagenome (IMG submission 25667) | reverse complement strand
CTACCATAAATATAGTATTTCGTTTATTCACTTCATCAACAATGTTTTGACTTTCCACAAGATTTGCAGCGATCGGCTTTTCCACAAAAACGTTTTTTACATACTCAAACGAATCTAAAACCACCTTCATATGCTGAGACGTTGGCACGGCAATACTAACAGCGTCCAATTCTTCAGTCTCGTACATCGTCATGTAATCACTATAACCTCTCACTCCATATTTTTCGCTCAATAACTTAACTATCCGTTCGTCGATATCTGTAATCGCAACTAACTTAACTCCAGTCAATTCGGAAAAAACACGAACATGGTTTTTCCCCATATATCCTGTACCGATGACACCGATTCTTATACTCAACTCAATCCCTATAACTATTTGATATAACGAGTCGCCCAATCCTTACAGGTAATTGTTTTTAAAAAACATATAAAAATAACTGTTTCGTAAAAATACTACAAACTGTCAATCTGGGTTGAAAAAGAGTTGTTGGAGTTCAGTATCTTCGACTTATTGCTTCTATTCGTATCCTTCCTTGTTTCATTTGGAATAACCTTTTCCATCATGCCGTTGCTGATCAAATATCTAAATAAAATGGATATTATTGGTATTGATGTTCATAAGACACACAAACCAGAGATTCCTGAAATGGGTGGATGGGGAATTCTACTCGGGCTGGTAACGTCGCTTACGATTGCGACCTTTCTTTTTCCTAAATATACTGTACCGTTCATCTCTTTTTTGTGCGTAATAATCACTGCCGGTGTGATTGGAATCTATGACGATCTTAGACGACTAAACCCCTTAGCAAAACCTATACTTTTGCTTTTTGCGGTAATGCCTCTGATTATATTTGAAGTAGTGGTTCCACGTCCCTTACTTCCCATTATTGGACAAACAAGGCTTACTTTAGTCTATTGGATCGTACTTCCCCTTGCAATTGCTATCCCAGCAAACGCTGTGAATATGCTTGACGTATTTAATGGATCTATGGCTGCATCATGTATAATTGCCACATTCGCCCTCCTCATCTGCGGCATACTCATGGATTCCATGATTGCTATCATTCTCTGTATCATACTTATCGGTTCTTTACTTGCATTCTTCCAATTCAATAAATATCCAGCAAAGATATTTTCAGGTGACGTAGGAAGCTTGACAACAGGTGCCGCAGTCGGAGCCATCGCGATAATCGGACGATTGGAAATTGCTGTAATTATCGCCCTAATGCCTCATATCATGAATGCCTTCTATTTCATATCAAGTAGCGGAGGATTGAAAGAAGGCAGGACTTTAAAACGCCCTACTCAAGTCTTTCCAGACGGAAAAATGGGGATAAGTCCTCACGAAGATGCTCCACTTACTCTTACACGACTGCTTCTCGCTAGAGGTCCGCTTTCAGAAACCGATATTGTGAAACATCTTTGTATTCTTGGCGTCGTGTCAGCCATCTTGGCCATTATTTCGATCTTACTTATCCCCAAAGTGATTTAAGGATGTGAAAACGATTCTTGACAAACGAATACTGGAAATTAGTGGCATTTTAATCTTTATCTGGAGTACGCTCATCGCCTTACTTCTTTTTATTGATGTGTATATTGTAACCCTCCAAGTCCCAATTGTGGGTTACTTCTGGCGTGTTCTTACGGGATTTTTAAGAACAGCTATCAGTGTCGGCTTGTTTGTGACCTGGTTACTTCTTTGGAAAACCGCCGTAGACTGGTACTTTAACCGAGTGAAATCGTTCTCCTAGAAGAAGAAGAAGTGATATCAACAAATATGTAAGATTTTAATACCTTCTCTTCATTCGGCGATAAACAATTAGACTAGATGTGATTATTATTAGAGAGATCAGCAGAATAAGAATTTTCCGTCCACAATCTATTTGCGATAGGTTTGCATTCGTAGATTGTAACTTATAATCGGAGAAGATTACACCATTCCTCATGGTAACTCGGTGTTCAAAAAGAATTCCCGTGTCATAATCTCTCCATATTTCTTCCTTTCCATCCCCAACGGTAGCATGACTGAAATATGTTGCCATATACCATTCGCTTTCGAACCTATAAGGCATGGTTGGCGAATCATGGAGATTCGCCGCAGGTATTATGAACGGTAGAAGGATCTCACGTCCTACCACATGAGTCAAGTTTAATTCATAAACGGTCGATGTATTTTCCACACTCTTTCTGAACTTTATGAAATATCCCTGTAGCTCCATGACTTTGATTTTCACAATTGATGAATCTGCTTCGTTCCAATAATAGTTCCAAGATGCTTCATCACCTACTTTGAGTGACCCCCACAAAGAATTATCCGTTGTATAACTGGATGTTGTGTGAAGCATGATTAATAATAATAGAATAACTGCAAGCAATCCACCTTTCCATCGTTTCAACTATATCATCCTATAGGTATACGTTCATTGGATGGTTATTAGTTTTTCATCAGTTGCATCGAACAACTCTTTCATTTTAAAGTATTTTTCAAACTACACTTTTTATAAATAAAAATAGATGCTATTATATCAAGCAAGGTGTGAAGGCAAATGTCTCTCAAAGTAGACATAAAGATTACTCCAGTTCAGGAAAAAAACAAATCATGTATTCAGGTAACGAAACTGTTACTTATGGGGCCAGCAGGTGCTGGAAAAAGTGCCTTTGGTGATAATCTCGAAAGAGTATTTAATGGCGATTACAAGCCATCATTGACTGATGTCGACTGTAAATACGTTCCCACCCCTGGGATAGACTTCTATAGGATATTTTTACAGGAGGAATTTCATTCATATGTCCTCTGGGAACTTGGAGGACAACCAATTTTTCAATCTCTTTGGAAGTTATGGTGGAATGGTGCCAAAGGCGCATTTATCGTACTTGACTCCTCAATAATCGATGCCGATTACCTTTCACAAGTAAGAGAGCTTATTACTATAGTAGATCGCGATTTATCACTCCCTTTCATCATTTGCCTCAACAAACAGGATCTTGTTCATTCATATAACCCTAACGTCTCTACTCTGGAAAGTATTAGCGTTATGCTGGGGGTTCCTAAGGACAGAATCACACACACCAGTGTTGTTACTGGGTTTAATGTAAAAGAATCCTTTCATAGATTGGTTGATCTTATGACTGATTTCAAATATTGAGAGGCTGTTTCGATGCTTGATGTCAATAAGGAACAAGAAAAAATGAGAATGACTGACCCGTCTAACACGGAAAAATGGTTTTCTCGGGGCGTAACTCATTGTATTAATGGCGAATATGAAAAAGCTATTCAATATTACCTTCAAGTTTTGGAAGACAACCCAACGTCGTTAAAGACGCTTATCAATATTGCTTTAACTTATGGCAAAATAGATGACAAATACTCTCGCATTATAGCAATCGAGTTTCTACATACTGCGGCAGAACTAGATTCGCGACTGGAGTCCATTTGGAATAATATGGGCGTTTTTCACATTGAGAATGATAACATCGAGGAAGGGCTTCTTTGTCTTCAAATGGCCCGTAAGATTAATCCTTCATCATCCATCGTTTTAGGTAACATGGGGGTCGCGTATCATAAATTAAGAAAGTTTACGAACGCGATAGAGTTTTTCAATGAAGCATTAAGCATTGATAAAAACGATGCAGTAGTGTTGTTCAATAAAGGCATATCTTATGGAGAGTTAGATAATCCTAACAAGGCAATTAAATGCTACCAAGAGGCGTTAGAAATCGATCCTAATAACTCACATATATGGAACAATATAGCCATTGTATATGGGGTTTTATGCAACTCTGAAAAAGAGATTGAGTGTTACACTAAAGCATTGGAAATTGATCCTCATTACAAACTTGCAAAACTTAACTTGCTAATCGCCCGTATTAGAGATCACTAAATTATTCTGAGAAAAATGTCAGTCGATAACCTCAAATCCAATCATCCTGAAATAGCAGATTTCTTACAAAAAGAAGACATACGCCATCTCAGACGCTTTCAACAACAAGCTATTGAATTTGGTCTTTTCAAAGGTAAAAATCTCTTAATAACTACACCTACTGGTTCAGGGAAAACACTTATCGGGGAGTTGGCTATCTTAAACTCACTGTTAATGGATAAAAACAAAAAAACCTTATTTCTTGTCCCATTAAAAGCCGTAGCCAATGAAAAACACGAGGAATTCAGAAGGAAATACGGACGGATTTTCAGTGTTCAGATCGCTACTGGTGACTACGATACCGTTCCTGAAGAACTAGCCGAAGCGAATCTGGTTGTTGCTACCTATGAACGATTTGACAGCATTCTTCGAACACAACCGCAATGGTTGTCCGATATCACTACCGTTGTGATAGATGAAGTACATATGATTAATGAAGAGGATCGAGGTCCTCGTCTTGAAAGTGTCATTATCAGGTTGAAGGAATATCTTCCATCTGCACAGTTAATCTGTTTGAGTGCGACGGTTAGAAACTGGGAAGAGTTATCTGATTGGCTAAACAGTTTCCCCATTATATCTAATGAACGACCTGTCGATCTTCGAGTCAACATTCTTGATACACCAAGCAAATTTCACTCAATTATCCAATTGATCGAAGAAACCGTTCAAATGAAAGGTCAAGTTCTAGTATTTGTTATGACTAGGAGAGAAGCAGAATTTTTAGCCTTAAGAATAGGAGAAAGTCTCGGTTATCTCTTAAAACATGAGGAAAGAGTAAATTTGGATGGTATATCAGAACTTTCCACTAAACTTCGCCAGTGTATGCCTAAAGGCGTCGCTTATCATCATGCGGGCTTAATCGCCAATGACCGTAGAATCGTGGAATCCTATTTTCGCCAAGGCATTATTAAGACCATCGTCTGTACAACGACACTTGCAGCAGGCATCAACGTCCCTGCTAGACTTGTCATATTAAAGGATATCGAGTTAAAAAGACAAGATATCGTTGTCCGAAGTCTTACCTCAAATGAAATCTTTCAAATTCTAGGAAGAGCTGGTCGCCCAGGTCTTGATGAAGAAGGAATCGGTGTTATTTTAGTAAGTGATGACTCACATAAAACTCATCTTGAGGGATCTCTATACTTAAAAACATCCGAAGGTGAAAAAGTCGAACGATATGAACCAATCCTTAGCCAATTTGATGATATTTCTGCTTTGCGAGAGCAGGTACTTGTAAAGATCTATGAGAAAAAAGACATGGGACTTACTGAGGACGAACTTGTCCAATTTTTGAAAAAAACATTCTGGGCATATTTAGAACGAAGGGAAGGGAGAGATACTCTTCCTAGGTATGCTGGTAGAACCATCAGCGAGATTATTGAGGAGGTAGAACCAAAAGAGGTATTTGAGCGGGGCAATCAATTGCTTCTTAAGACAAAATTACTTAAAATTTCAAAGAATCGATTAGTTGGAGCAGTTGGAGACTATCTCGTCTCATTCGACGAACGGAAAGGACACTATTGTAACTGTGACTATAGAAAAAATCAAAGAATATGCCCTCATTTAGTTGCATTCGCGTTGTTTTGTGAGTCTCATCCAGAATTAGATGCATACACTAAAACGATTGTAAGAAATTCATTAGAGAAAGACATCTTCACATATCTTCACCAAGCCGAACTAATCAAAATCAAGGATGGTCGTTATTTCATCACCGATTTTGGACGGGCAGTGGTCTTGCATTACATCCATCCAGAAACCAGTCAGACAATACACAAAGTATTGCTTAATACTCCACGTTACAACACCGAGAACATCCTACTCTTAGCGGTTAAGATTCTTACTCAGGAGTTTTCCGTTAAATATACGGTCACTGAGTTGTTAGAGTGTTTGAGATCATGGATAGACGAACAGTCTTTCGGTGTTGTTCTTAAAACCATAGAACCTGGAGATTTCGAGTCTATCCGGTCATCATTTAACTGGATTCTTAACTCTATACTAGGCATAGGCAGGAGCATGGGTTCCTATACCGAGAATTTGTTGAAACCTATTGTCACAACACTGATGGAACGAGTAAGAGTTGGTGTCAGAGAAGATATGACCACAATTTCACCCTTTTTTGAGTACACCGACAGAGAACGACTCAGAAAGTTACACAACGAGGGAATTAAAACAGTTGCTGATTTGCTCAATCAGAACGTATTGGTATAAGAAAAATGAGGTAGGGTTGATAATGGCAACAGCAGAAACGTTTTATTATCAAGGAAATGAATGTTTTGATAAAAAAGACTATGTAAATGCTATAGAATGTTATCAGAAATCATTAGAAAGAAAAAATGAGTATTTTGAGGCGTGGTTTAATAAGGGCTTGGCTCATGCAATGCTCGATGAATATGAAAATGCGCTTTTTTGTTACCGTCAAGCACTAGAACTCGATCCTGATGACCTCGATACATGGATCAATATGGGTGCTGTTTACAACAAACAAACTGATTATCATGCTGCAGTTGAATGTTATCAAAGGATTATTAATGCCAACCCAATGCACACAGAAGCATGGTATAATCTTGGAGTAACATATAAACAATTAGAAGAATATAGTCAAGCAATAATTGCTCTACAAAAAGCTATTGAGTTTGACTCCGATAATGCTGAGACGTGGTTTGCCATGGGTAATGTCTACGGTCGTCTAGGTGCTCATTTTATGGAGATTGATTGTTATGAAAAAGTTTTGGAGTTAGACCCCGCTCACCTCTTATCACAAATCTTACTTTGTGATATTTCCGATGAGCACGCACAACAATTTGACAGACTGAAAACAGAATTGTTGTGTGATTTTTCTCTGATCTAATCAACGATAACACAGGTATTCGTGATAACTTTCCGTTGGTAACGTCATCATATTGACCTGTCCGAACTTGAGTAGCATATAGATTTCATCACTCAAATTATCAGCAAGTCTTTCCAAGTCATAGCGAGTCAAGATTCCAGGATTTAACTCGTGTCGCTCAGGATATCGTTGAATCTCTTCGGCAACATACTCCAGCGTGGAATAACGTTTTACCAGACCCCAGTCCATGAATGGTGTGTCTACCCCGCCAAGAGGTCCGCGGATGTTTCTAGATATTAGTCCAGTTTTTTTGTGTGGGGATAACGCTGTACGAAAAACACCTTGCGGCATTGAAAGGATGTCGGTTCTGATCTTGGAGTCCATCTGGTGATCCTGTGTAGAGAAGGCAATCAGGTGTGAAAATTCTTCGAGTCCCAATTTATCGAGAATAGCCTCTGGGAGATCAGTTTCAAATTCTTCAAACATCGCTCTCGCAACTAATGCTTGTATGATAGTTTTCATCGCCATAAATTGACCCAAATACACCTTTGTAGTCTTCTTTGCGGATATCGTCGGGTCAACCTCGTAGGCAACCGTAAGATAAGGTTCGAGATCGGTGTAAATCATTCCTAGGGCATTTGGTTCCACCCTCCAGTACATATGCATACCTTTAGCCCCTGAGAATTTTAGAGCAGGAGGCGGAATCCCAAACTTGAACACCAGCGAGAGAATCGCCTCACAGATCTGACAATCAAGCCTCCACAGTTTACTTAAGCCCAATATGGCGCTTATCAACCATTGATTATCCAAATCAATACACACCTGTCGCAGCTTGGGTATGTAATCAACGGCTGTTCGATTCTCACTTGGTAATGGGAGGCCCTCACATGACATATAGAAGGCAAATAGGTGATGACAACTCGTAAGGTAAATCACATCATCGGGTTCGGTAATAGTTATCGGTTGTTTTATCCCGTCGATCCGAATATTCCTTCTTACCATAGACTCCCCATCTCGTGCCTGATCCCCAATCATGTAGAGACCTTTACATTGATCAGTTATATTCTCAGCTACATCAGGTATAAAGAAGAAATCTAATGCCTCTTCAGTACTGGATTCCTTAAGCCAGAAAGGCCACTCTATTACTTCCACCGTTTCACCATGAAGAAATCGTTCTTTCAATCCGCCAGTTGTCTTTTGTAAATACGTAGTCTTTAATCGAGCCTCTTCAACATATTGAAATCCTAGAGGAGATATCATCAGTCTGAGAAGTATCCTAAAGACCTTTAGTGACCTATTGAATTCTCTGATCGGGATTTTGAGAACAATACTCCTTATAAATCTGAGTTGACCAAACCATTTTGGAGCACTTATGTTAAGCGGAAAGGGATCCTTTGTGACCTCAAATACGCCACAGAGGTTGCCTTTTTGCTTAGCTAATGTCCAATAGATCTTCTCGAAGCAATTATCGACACGTTTCAATAAATCCAATACTCTACTTCGCCACCCTAACGCTTCGTTTCTGACCAAATCAGGATTTGGATATCTCAACTTAAGAGTAGCACAAAGAAAACCGTTCTTTATTTGTGATTTATGGCGTATGATGGCGTCAATCGAACGCATCATTGCGCTTCTATAATCTACATACAGAGTCCGTAATGCAACGTCGTATATTCGAGTAGCTCTATACGTCATAATTCCACCGATATCTCATATATGACTGCCCTCCTAAGTTTAGCTATAGATTTTCGACAAAACAAGGTTCTTGAAATTTTGACTTTTTAAACGCAACGGAGAGACTGCCACAAAAGTAATTAGAAATATAATACGACGCGTAATGAACTCTGATATAATAGGACTAATCACAGATCAGCGTTTCGATAAAAACTATGTTTAATATCTTTTGGTTTTAACTTCAGAATATACGAGGATAATGTTTGAGTAACAAAGCAGACTAAAACACGAACCATTTCTAACCAAAAAACAGGTCTTCTGTGTGAAAGTAAAAATTATCATATCAATCAGAAACATAGTTCACATAGGCAACAAATAAACAAATTCCTATAAAAACATAAATCGTGTGCCATGCCTGGAGATATTCCCACCATTTCGTAAAATTCTCAACAAAACGATAATCCCATAGATAATACACCATTGCTTCTGTAATAATCGCTAAAGAGATGACAGGATACCAATCAAGTCTTTTAGCTTGTTTCTCTAAGAAGGTAAGAACAGCGAAGAACATACCAATATAGAACCCAACTCCGAGAATAATTCGAGCGATTGCCCTCATATTAATTGCCACTTCTATGTCTTCAATAAGAGGATACGTCTTCCTAAAATACAATACATCGAAGATATCGAATATATTAAGGAACCAACTGTGTCCGAAGTATTCCATCAATGATGCTGCGAGAGTAAATCCCGTAATTATTATACCAAAAATAATAGTACGATTCATCTCGTTCTCCCATAAGACTTCTCGAAATTCCATCGCTCTTACCTTTGCTTGTTGTTAAATAGCAATATACTACCTTTATACATTCTCCTATAGGTCTTTGGCGAGTTCTGAAGAGAGAGAATGAAATCAATTTCGCCTTAAAGACCCTTTCTTCTGATCGATTTAGTATTGCTTCCCTTTAAAATATAAACTTTCTCTGAAATGAGTGAAGATCATGTTCTTTTGAACGTATTATAATTACTTTTAAGAGTACGCTGAACGTTAGAAATAGTTTTAAAATCTTAGTTACCTCTAAGATCATAGTGGTCACAATAGGAAGAATTAGAGGTTTTCTTATCTGTATAGAACTTTGCCTACCTAGAACACTAGTAATTTCAGAATTGTATCAGGAAAGATCCTTACGAATCAGGGCAGATGATTCATTCTTAGACAAACAAAACCCCATAACAACAGAAGTTACTTAGAGAACTCGAAATCGTTGAAATACGATCATTAAATCATCATCTTTGTTTCTTAAGAGCGTTTGTGCAATATCAAATTCATATCAAAATAAAACAAATACAAATATAACTCGAGAGTTGATAATAGCATATATTTTAATATAAGAAACCTAAAACAGATAGAGTTGTAAGGAATGGTTCACTAATGCTTCAGATTGATTCCTGCTACGGCTGTAGTTGCTGCTGTACATCTGGTGTTGCTGTTTCCTTTAGTGATGTTATTCGAATTTTGAATAAATTAGAAATGTCTTTAAGTGAATGGCGAAAATATTTCGACCTTTTAAATGATGTTGAAGAAGATCGACGAGTTCCTTTTTTACTCGAAATAAACGCAGGAGACAGTAGTCAGCGATGCATTTTCTTCAATTCTGAGCACAACATTTGCTCGATTCATATTTTCAAGCCTTGGTTATGCAAAAGAACATTTTGTAGTAGAATCACCGAGTCGGCAAGTTATGAAGAATTTTATGGAAAATACGGGCTGGATCAGATATTCTTTATTAATGAAGCAAAATTCAACAGAGAAATGCAACTTTTAAGTGACGTTATCGAACTATTCATATCTTCAGATCGTGATATCACTCGGGCGAACCGATTCCTTTCACGGGTGTCGATATCGATGGGGTTGAATTTAGACGATCAAGACCTAGAACTCATTGAACGAATAATGATTCATGTATCATCTAATGAAACACATCGTTTAGTGCCTAGGGATACGTCTATCAAGGGAGGGGCAACGTACCATGATCGTGTGCGATAGATGTTACGGTTGCGGACAATGTTGTAAGTCATATGTAGCTGTAACTTTTAGTGAAATCACCAAAATCATGCAATATTTAAACAAAAAACAAGAAGAATGGGGAGATTTTTTCACCTTCCTTATAGAGGAAAACGGCATTGGTGATTACCCTTATTTACTGGAAACGAAGAAGAAACAAGACGGATATTGTATATTCTTTAACTCCGCAAAGCGAACCTGTAAAATCCACCACGTGAAACCTTTTTCATGTGTACGGTTTTTTTGTGAATCAATACGAAAAACAATGCCTATCGCTCAATTCTTTACCAAACATGGTCTCGCCACTGAATATCGTTTCAGGGAATCACACTTTCATACCGAATTAACGATTCTGTTCAAGGTTATATCATTCTTTAAACAAGGAGTTGATAGAGCATGGATACGGTGGTATCTCAACACAGAGATCACCGGCGAATTTAAAATAGAACTACAGAAAAATGAGATAGATATGCTGATTTCTCTTGTGAATGCTTATGATCAAGAAATTCAAAGAAACTCTCAACCATTAATTATCAATGAAAAGAGGAATTAGATGCCCAAAAAACGCAAGTCAGGTGGTAGATCAAAAGGAAAAAAGGGACGCGAACATCGCATCCAATGTTCGTACTGCGGAAAGCTCGTTCCACGTGATAAAATTAAGAAAGTAACCCTGTATGTTACTTTGGTTGATTTCCAAATGGGAAAAGAACTTAGGAAAGCGGGAGCGATCATTCCACGAAGAAAAATAACTAAAAATGCTTGCGTATCCTGTGCAATTCATCGAGGCATAGTAGGGATCAGAGCTAAAGATGAACGAAAGAACACTCGAAAACGACTTACTTGGTCCTGATTATATAGTAAGTTACTTCCTTAGATTGTGAAGTAATGAGGTTACATCTATGAAGTGTCCATCTTGTCTTAATGGTCGAATGAGGAGAATAACTGGAAAATTTGGTCCTTTTCTAGGTTGTACCAACTATCCTGATTGTGATGCCATTATTAGCATTTTTCCAGGTGATAGAATTCTAAAATTAGAGTGTACCGAATGTGGTTGGCCCGTTGTTTCACGATTATCGGAGACTAAAAATCGTTATTATCGTTGCACATACAAAAACTGCGGTCAATATATTGACTTCAAAATCGGTGCTAGGCATGAGAAAGATGCTGTTCCGTGCCCAGTATGTGAAGATGGAGTTTTAGTCAGAAGAGAAGGGCGACTAAACCCATACGGATTCTTCGGTTGTATCAACTACCCTTCATGTAGATTTACCGTTTCACTTTTTCATCATTATGATAACATAACGAAAAAAACATGTCCAGAGTGTTCCTACCCCCTTGTGTCAAGATACAGCAAGAAATCCAAAAAACGTTATTTTAAATGCACCAATAAAGTCTGCGAATATGTTTATTTTCCACAAAAATCCACAAGACAGGAAAAAACTCATCTTGTCGAAAGACACGTCAAAAGATTGGCTGAAAAGGCTAGGTGAATAATCTGAGCGAAAACGAACTTAATATTTATATAACTGGCATTGATTATCGACAAACAAAAAATAAGACGTTGGTCCGAATTTACGGAAGAGATGAAAACGCCATTCCTGTGAGACTTGAACTTGATGACTTTTTACCTTATTTATTCATCCAATTGACAGATGAAGAAAAATTGATGCAATATATACAGCAACACACCGAAAACAGTCAACTCATTGAAAACTGGTTGGTTTCGACCGAACCCGTCTCTATGATTCAATATGACGGTGGCAAGAAACTAGATCTGCTAAAGATTATAGGTAAGTTTCCAGGTTTAGTAACAAAGATTCGCAATATTCTCACAGAGCAAGGATTTAAACATTATGAATCGGATCTACCATTTGTTAAACGGTTTTTGATAAATACCAGCATCCGATGTCTTAATGTGGTGCATATTACAAAAGTTACAACTCACAAAGAAAAGAACGGAGGCTTCATCTTTAAGGCAAGAACATCTGACATTCAACCTTCGGATATCGATCCTCTGAAGTTTAGAAGACTCATGCATTTATCATTTGACATTGAAGTAGATGATCGTGGCGTGGGCAGCATCGAAGAACTGGAGGCTCAAGAGCGACGAATTACCGCGATATCGATATGCTGGGGAAATCACCGAGATACGCATAACTCACAGGTGTTTGTGCTCAAAGAAGACTCAGATAATGCCGAGAAGCAACTATTAAAGGATTTCTTCACTCACTTCAGGGAAGTTCAACCCGATATCGTTACAGGTTACAATACAGATAATTTTGATTTCCCCTACCTTATAGCACGCGCAAAGAAATTGGGACTTTCCACTAAACCCCTTTCCTTACTAGGTGATGATGAAGTTCGTCGAAGCGGTCGGATACGAACCCATGTAATGAAAGGACGTATTCACTGTGATCTTTATTCAGAGGTAGGAAATAACATTATCACCGAATCAGGTCGTCGGGGACTTAATGACGTCTCGAAAACTCTCCTTGGTGAAGCAAAAATCACTCATCAAGAATCTCTCGGCGAGTTATGGGCGAAAGGAGTACTTGAAAACGATCAACACAGTCTTAATACATTTCTTCGGTATTCAGAAACTGATGCTATACTTTCGTACAAACTCTTCTATGCGTTACAAGTAGAAAATAAATTAGAACTAATAAGAATTACTGGGTTTGCACCTAACTCTGGAATCAAAGCCAGCGAGAGAAACATCGGTGAGCTTGAACTCATGCGGAAATGCTATCAGCGAGGGGTACTCATACCTAACAGCGCATCGGACGAGGAATATTTAAGAAGGAAAGAGAAAGGCGAGGCTGAATCACTAAAAGGTGGTAAAGTCATTGATCCAAAAGGTACGTATCTCAGTGATGTTATCATCCTTGACTTTCGTTCACTATATCCATCGCTTATTATCTCATATAATATCGGTGGCGAAACTATATTATCTTATGATTCTTATGAGTTTAATCAGGAAACGAAATCTGTATTAGCAGAAATGGAAGAATATCTTCTCAGTTATCGGTTCCGCCTGAAACAGCAAAAAAAGGAGTTACAAAAAGAGCTTCTTGAGATGTCGCGTGAAAAATTAGAAGATACAGAAATATACAGAAGAAGGCAGGAAGAACTCGAATATGTTGATAGGCGACAAGCCACCCTTAAACTTGTAGCTAACGCCCTGTACGGAGCCGCTGGTTCCCCATATGGTAGATTTTACGTATTACATATAGCGAGTGCGATAACCGCACTTGGAAGAAAACATCTCACTAGCCTATTTGACCACATTGCTCAATTTAATGAACTTTATGGAACACATTACGATATTGTCTACGGTGATACAGATTCCGTCTTTGTAAAAGTTGATGACAGTAATCAATTCGAGCAGCTTTACAACCTCACAATGCAGGCGAAAAAAGGCGATGTTTCACCGCATAAAGTTAAGATCATTGAACAAGACGTCTATAACATGGTTAACCAATTACTGAATTACATTAATGATAAACTACCCAAGGATATGAAGTTGGAACTGGAAGATATTGCCTATAGAATCATTTTTCAGCCAGATCGGAAGAAGGCGTATGGATACGTAAGCGCTTTTAGTGGCGAATTAAATATTCGAGGGTTTGAAGCTGTTAGAGGGGATTGGACACCTTTCTCAAAAAGAGTTCAACTAAACGTAATTGACATCCTATTACGTAGTGGAGATCTACAAGCAGCAATGGAAGATGCGAAAAAAGTTGTTCGCCATGAATGCCGAATCCTTTTAACAAAAAGCCTAGAAAAATTACAGGATGAGATCATCCTACACGCCCCGATCAATCAACCACCGTCTAAATATAAACAAGCACAGCCTGTTTTGGGGGCTTTTCTGAATTATTGTGAGGTTCATGGACTTGATCCAGAAACGGAATGGAAAAATATTTCTAAATTCCCTTATCTTATTTTTAAAGGGAAAGGACCTCAATATCTCCGATCAAGACACCCTGACCTATTAGATGGTAGAGAAATAGATAGGAATCAATACATCAAGCAGTTACTTGGCGCAGTATCACGATTTGGAGTCAACATACAAATTGATGAAATTAAATACAATACCAGAAAAACCACTCTTTTCGAGTTCGTATAGGGAATTAGAAATAACGATTACAAAAGGTTATCGTGATTAAGATGAAAGTTCTATTAGTAACCGAGAAACCCAGTATAGCACGCAGGATTAGTTATATTCTAGGATCAGGAAAGGCAAAAAAGGAAAAGGGATTATCGAAATATACCCCTGTCTATCGATTTACAATTGATACCGGTGATGAATTTGTCGTTACCTCGGTACTTGGTCACGTCTATCAACTTGATTTTGAGGAAGGATATGAGGACTGGAACACCATCGATCCTGTAAGTTTGTTTGATGCTCCAACCAGATACCGTGTAAACGATACTAACAAAGAAATTCCAAAGGTGATTAAGCAACTACAGAAATTAGGCAAAGACGCGGAAATGCTATTAATTGCTACAGACGCAGATTCGGAGGGCGAGAAGATAGGGGCAGACATATCCCATATTGTGTCTGAGGCTAACCCGTTCATCATTAAAAATATTCGTCGTATGCTATTCTCGGCCGTCACACCACATGAAATCACAAAATCTCTGAATGACGCTGATAAAACACTAATAAACCAAAAGGTTGTAGAAAAGGTCGAATCACGGCAAGAGATAGATCTTAGATCAGGTAGTGCGTTTACCAGATTTCAAACTATCGGCGTTAAGGAAAAAGGTGTAGATATAAAACTAGTTAGTTTCGGTCCTTGCCAGACGGCTTGCCTGTCCTTCGTCGTTGAACGATACTTGCAACGTGAAAATTTTATCCCTGTACCTTTTTGGGTTATCAATACTCAAGCTGAGATTGATATGCAATTATATGATCTCAAATGGGAAAAAGAACGGATGTTAAATAAACAGGACTGTGAGCAGATTTTTGAAAAACTTAAAGGAACATCGGAGGGAAATGTTGCAAAAATCATCGTCGATGATAAGAACACATATCCTCCTTGGCCGCTGAACACCGTATCCTTTATCAGGATCACTACCTCGCAGTTAGGTATACCCTCTGATCGTGCGATGGTTATCGCCGAAAAACTGTATAATGCAGGCATCATCAGTTATCCAAGAACCGAAACCGAGATCTATCCTAAGACATTAAGTTTAAAGAAACTACTTGAACAGCATACCGAACACTCGAAATGGGGATCATATGTATCCACACTCCTTCAAGACAAGATACGTCCCCGCCGCGGCAAACGTGACGACAAAGCTCATCCGCCGATCCATCCCACCAAATCCGTCGAACTTGAAGACCTTTTAAATATGAGAGAATTTGCCAAAATAAACAAGGATGATCTCTGGGCGGTCTATAACCTCATTTCGCGTCATTTTTTTGCTACCCTAAGCCCGCTTGCTACATATCGAGAAATAAATGCTACCATTAAGATACATACCGAGAACTTCGCGCTTAGTGGAAAACAACTACAAGACAAGGGATTCCTTGAGATTTATCCCTTTCGACGGTTTGCTGAATCACCTATACCGAATATTCAAGAGGGTGACACTGTAAAAATCAGAAATATCGAAATGAAGGATAATAAAACTCAACCACCAGCACTGCTCTCTGAATCGGAACTAATACGGCTCATGGATGAGAAAGGCATCGGTACAGATGCCACCATACCCTCACATATTAAAACCAATAAAACCAGGAATTATTTTCAAGGCGTGGGCAAGTCTCTTCGTCCTACACCAATTGGCGTTGCCTTAGTCAAGGGTCTAGGTAGTGTCGATGAAACACTGGTAAAGCCAAAACTTCGAGCATACATCGAAACACAAACAGAACTGGTAGCAACAGGCGAACGAAACAAACAAGAGGTCGTCAAAGAATCAGCGGAACGCATGAAAAAATTGTTCAAAGAGGTGGTAGCACAGAAAGAGGGGTTCATCGATACACTAGCTACGACCATACAGACCGAACAAGAGAGAAGCACGCCCAAGGTCGATCTTTTCAACTGTCCATCATGTGGTAGTCCTATTAAACTGCATAGAGGCAAGAGATCATACTATCTACGATGTAGCGATCCAGAGAAGAAATGTAAGAAGTTCTATCCACTTCCTGCAGGGATGCCGCGAGCTGCGAAGATTATTTGCCCCCTTTGTCAATTACCCGTAATCAATATGACCTCGCCGAAGGGACATGAATATAATCTCTGTGTTTCATGTTGGACCGAAGAGATTGAAACCGATGACGGGAAAAAACAACGAGGTCCTTGTTTCAACTGTGAGATCGAGGAATGCAAGGCAAGGGAAATCGAGAAGAAAACACGTCCACAATGTCCATCTTGTAACAAAGGTGAGTTGGTTGAACGAAGGGGAAAATTCGGTCGATTCCTCGGCTGTACTGCTTATCCTGAATGTAAATTCACCATAAATCTTTATCCTGGTGATAAGGTCACGAAAACCACCTGTGAATGTGGCTACCCCATCCTGTCAAAGATATCGAAAGAGAAGAAACGCTACTATAAATGTGCTCGAAAAGACTGTCAAAAAGAGATCGATTATGATGAAGCGCGTAAGCATGAAATCGGTGTGGTAAGATGTCCTTCCTGTGGTAACGGGGAGTTAATCGAAAGAAAGGGTAAATACGGGAGATTCCTCGGCTGTTCAAATTACCCCGACTGTAAACTTACCATTTCGCTGTTTCCAGGTGATAACCCTTTAAAAACTGCTTGTCCGAAATGCGGATTCCCACTGATCAGCAAACTTTCAAAAAAGAAGCATCGTTACTATAAATGCCCGAATAAATCCTGTGACTATATAGAATTTCCAAAAACGCCTACAACAAAAGCACAAAAAGCAAAAACATAAGAATATAGTGAGTTCCTAATTTTCTCTTTTATGGGCAAAAAGAGCAAACCATGACCTTTATGTACTTAGTAGTCTTCATCCACACTCTTGGGTGTAACGGATTTCTACAACTCGGACATATCTTCGATTGAGGTTTTTGTGCATCCGTACCAGTAATTGCCATTTTAAAACTCTCTACAGTCATTATTTTTTATAAAGAAAAAAATGTCCTTATGTTCACCGTAAAGCCTTTTCTGATAAATTAAGCAAATCGGTCGGTTACATATCTCCTAGTCACCTGATGATGCGCCCCTTCTTCCCATGGATAACGAGGGATTAGCCTTGTGAATGGAAAGTTATTTAATCTACTATGAAGCATTTCACGTTCATTTTTATTGAGACCAAACGCTTCCTCAATTGCTTCATCAATCTTTTTCAAATGATCCAAAAATTCGTTTCTTTTCGTTTCATCTTTTCCTGAGGCTTCATCGATCAGTTGAGATATTCGCTCAATCTCAGTTTTAACTGGGATAGAGATTTGTTGGAAATCCACAAGTGGGATATTTCGCTCAATCTTGTCCCCAAGCATAAATGAGACGACATTTAACAACTCATAACTGCCGATAAGTGACGCAATCACTTCTCCATCTTCTTCCTCATCATCTAAAGAGAAATCGTCTTCAAGCATCGCTTTCTTCCCTATCCACAAAATACAATTCGAATTAGATTCAGAATGAACTTCAAGTTCAACTTTTCCAAACACCTTTTCTTCGAAGTCTCTAAACTCAATATCGAAAGTGGAAAGTGGTGCTTTATTGGCACGGTCAATTTCATTTTCAACAACTCTCCACCGGTTCTTAATCTCTTCGGCCAGTTGAATTAGTGGCACATGATGAGCCTTAATTTTCTCAACAATGTCAGTGTCAAATAATTGTGACGGGACAGGGATTTTTTTAATTGCTCGAGGATAGACAGTAAATCTCCGTCTCAACAAAACCGCACTCCTGAACAGTGCTAGAAATAAAAAACGTACAACAGATGAATGAAGAAATGCGTCCCATGGAAACCCATGCCATGAGTTCAAAGAGATATTCTCTATTGGAGGATCAGTTTTAGGAACAAATATGATGACAGAGTTATTGAAAACAATTTCCCGAGGATCAAAAGCAGCAGTAGTTAAAGAAACAATTATTGCGGGAATTACATATGCTTTTTCCGGTACTGAATTTTCTTGCCATATGGAAGAGTCCTCTGCATCTGAAGGGTTGACAAAACCATCAGACTCCGAGGGATCAAAGTAAAAGGTCGCTACATCAGAACCCTTGTAGATTGGAAAGGTTCCATCTTCCTGTGTTGTCTTTATTTCACACTCTCGTCCTAACTTCATACCATACTTAATTTCAGTAGAACAATCTTCGAGTGTTAAATCTGTTGAAAACAGCTTCGTTAGGAGTGGTATATCGTCTTCTCTAACTTTTGTGAGTAGATATTCAAAAGGATTAATTCGTCTAAAACTTATTCCCGCCTCATCTGTTGGATGTTGACTTTCATTTTCATTATTATCAATTGTTCCATCTCCCATCTCATTTACAGCGTTTTCAATTCTAAATAGTACCTGGGGAACTTCAAAGTCCTCAGAAGTTTCATCGAGTTCAAAATCTTCTAAAGAAATTCGATTTGGGTCTGGAATCCGTATTCTTACCTTATGATCTTTTGGTGGCTGTCCTTTCTTAACAATAAGAAGCATCGGTACAATATCTGCATCAAAAAGTTTTGCTGCAACAAACTCCAAGTCAACTACTTCAATAATAGTATGAGAATATAGCAATTTTCTCATTTTCAACCCTGCCTTAGAATTCGCAAATCCTACAGACAATACAAATCCTAAGATGCCCCCCTCTATCAACCAAGGCGGAAATCGATCGGGCAAAGGACCTCCTTTTATTCCACCTTCTAACGCTCTCTGTACAAAGAAAAATGCCAGATCAGCGTTTCGATAGGAAACTAATCCATAATATTCTCTCCACGGACCAGAAACTTTCAAACGTTCATTTCTAACATATGGCGGATTTCCGACAACAAAACTATATTTTGAATCTCTAATTTTAATCGCTTTATGTTCAAGTTCTTTAGGTATCAAACTCTCTTCCAGCGTTAATAAGCGCTTTCTAGCTTCTAATGAATTCAGTCCACCGTAAATGTTCAGCCTAGGGAACTCTTCTCCTATTTTTGGTTTAATATATGGAAAGAGAGTCCAGAGAGTTTGCAATTGTGCTATAAATGAGGCAAAAACATTTATATCTAGACCACAGACGAGATCAATTGCTCCAGAAATCGCTGCTTGTTCAACAGTTCCTCGTTTAATCTGTTCTTCGATGCTTTGTTGAAGAGCCTCTATTAAAAAGGACCCTGAACCACACGCAGGATCAATCAATTTATCCATATGTTCTTGAAATTTGCATGCTTTCAAGAGATAGCGAGCCACTTGTCTTGGAGTATAATATTCACCAAGGTTCTTTCTATCTTTTCTAGAGAGAAAAGTGGCGTAAAGATTACCTAAAATATCAGCAGTTACCTTTTTAAAATCGAAGGCATTCAAACGAAAGAAAATACGCTCAAGCAATGATGCTAATTGTCCATCCGTTTCCTGCGCCCAGTCAAAGATGCTTTCTTCGAACAAGTTAGAATAAATTGCCTTCCCATCTTGGAATGCACATTTGAGCAGCCAGCTATAATCTTCCTTTATATTAGTGTAGAACGCTCTAAAGGCGGGTATTCCTCCATTTGAGATTTTTCGACTTACAAGCTCATAATCTTCAGCATATCTTACGAATAGTATTCTTGAAAGCACTAATGAGGCGGTTTCGACTGCAAATACCCTATTAAGAAATTTTTCGTCCTTGATTTCTCTCCCAATCTGGGATGCAAAAGCCGGCAGAATTTCTTCAACCATTCGAATTGAATCTCGTCCTTGAAAACGCAATTCCTGTATCTCGGGTGTGCTTGATATAAAATCTTCGTCTGTTTTACTCACAACCTTTTTGAGATCATCGTATTTTTCTCTGTGTTTTTTGATTTGTGCACGTGCATAATCAGAAAGTTCAGATGCTGAAATTCTAAGAGCCTTTCTTAATAGTTTTGCTCCCTCTTTAGTATCAACATCAAGATATCCTGTGGCTAATATTCCTTCTCGAAACGGAATTAGAGAGTATTTCGATTCCGATTGTTCAAAACTAATTTGAAGAAGACTATTTGGATGTGTTTCTGAAGTTAAATCTTCGATAGTTGCTGAATTGTCATCTAGTTCGATTGTTTTCACTTCATTTTTTAGATCTGGATATAGGATTACAATAGTTGTTGGATCGATTAGGAGACCAAAAACAGTATCAGCTGTAATGTATCGAGAAAGTTGCTCTGTAATAACTTTGTTTTTATTCGCTTGCACACGGAATAAACCTCCTACTGGCTTAATTTCACCTACAAGCCATTCTTGATCTGAATCTTTAGCACTCAAAACAATATCAGGAACATTGCTGCCCATGCGTTCGCAAAGTTTAACTTTTTTAGATGGGTATCCGAGAATTTTAGTAAAGAATGATTTAACATATGGATAAAGGTCAATTTCACTTCCACCTGACCAGTTGATAAAATCCGACAATACGGCCTCCTTTACTTTACGACTTGCCATTTTGTTCACTTACTTTTTTCATAATTCTTTCTTTTGAATTATTCAACCAGCTGTGATTTATTTACTAAAATTACAACCCTCCGAACTAAATATCTCCACTGGAGATATTAAGCAGTCCATATTTAAAAAGCCGTCACAATTTCAAAAATTTCGAAATTCCGACAAGATATACACATATTCTTAAATCAATAGGTATAATCTGAGAGTCCTGTTGCTACAAAACAATTTATCTACGATCTACTGGATGAATGGTAAAATATATTACAATCCTAGAATTTTAAATCAGATGTAGAAGTTCTCTCATTTTTCTTTTCTTTGTATTCTTTCTCTACAATAAGTTTTCTTCTTTAAGTTGAATTTCGCGCGTCTATTGCTTCATAATTTTCCTCTAAAATCGAGTCACAGACAGGACACCTGATCTTATTTGGACCACCCCAAAATATCTGTTCGTCACTAAGCGGGTGGCCACATTGAAAACACAAAAAAGGCACCTTTTTTTCGAGAATGATATTCTTCTCAATATTTTTTTCAATGGCACGCCCTTCATACATGATTTTGTGGATAAACCGTCTTTTTTCTCTATCGATTATCCCTTCAATTACCCCCATCCTCAAAAAATCAGTCAGTATACTTACGATCTCATCATCAGTTGGCGTTTTAAAGTTATTTCGTCCGTAGATAGTCACTATTTCCGAGAATTCCGTTTTTTCCTGAGACATCATGCGCCCCAGAATCTCATATTTTAGTCGCGTATACCGACCCTTCTCGGATTTTATCGTTCGAATAGTAGTCATCCATCGCTGTGGATCACTAAATCCTTCATATCGATAGGTGAGTATCTTTCCTCGACATTTATAGTCAATCACCAATCGCTTGCCGATTAACTTTTTTTCCGTTCGAACATTGATTACACTATCCATCGCAAAACAATGGTTAATATCATACTGTTTTCGAAAGGTGTCCCTCGATTCAACGAATACGATTCGTTCGGCAGTTGTCAGTAGCAATACACCACTCACACCCTCGTGGCTCTTTCCAGTCTTGATTTTCGCACAATCCCTTAACAGAGAACTTTCCCCAGGTAAAAGTACGGATTCCGACACGGTATCTCACATCGTACTTTTCAATTGTTGCCCCATAAATGTAATTTCTTGCAATAAATGGTCCGAAAATAATTTATAAAGAGGCAAAAACCAAAAAATTAGTTTTGCTATGAGTTGCATGAAACTGGGGATTCACGCAATTGATTTAGGTTTATTGTAAAACATAACAATATGACGTTGATTTCTAAGGCTTTTAAAACACTACGAAAATACCCTATCAGATTATTTTTCGTCGATATTACAATTTGGACTCTTTATATACAAATTTTAAACGATTACTATATGGATGTGGGTTCTATGCAACGAGTTTTTGATTGGTATTCAGTAATGGGTGGATTAAATCGAGCAGGATATCGAGAACTCCTTGAATTTCAGGCTAAGGCTATTAAATCATTTATATCAGGTCAAGATATACTGGTGAAAGTTCCAACCGGTTCGGGCAAAACGCTTATCCCTCTCATCTATGCTACACTCATGATAGGTATAGGAAAACGCTGCTTATATGTAATGTCAACTCGGCGGTTGATCACCCAGACCTATAACCGTCTTGTGACATGGTTTGACAGTTTGCCACACTATCGAGGAAAATATAGCATCGTCAGAGTGACTGGGGATGATCGATTGTTTCTTCGTAACATAAAGAAGGCTGAGATCATAGTGACGACCTTCGAATCCCTAAATGGGCTGCTGATAAAGAATTATGAATATTCACTTTTAAAGAAGGTAGGATTGATTATTGTCGATGAGATGCAATATATCGGTAAAATCAATCGATTGGAGGATGCTATTGTCAAGATACGATCACGGTTGCACCCTCCTCCGCAAACGCTCTACTTGACTGTAAAGTCGAATTCATTGAGATCGGCGACTGTTGAAATCATCTAACATCTTTGTCTTTGCACACCCTTTCTTTTTTTATAAAAAAGGATCACATCAGAAGAATTACTGTTATTTTTTAAAAACACATGAACAAAAAACCACATCTTGACATTGGGTGAGTTATTATGTCATATCCTCTACCTATTATTACCTTAACCGAACACACTCTCACGAAATTTCATTCTCAATTCCTATTTCCATCCTTAAGGTTGCAGGAATTACTTGTTTTCTTTTTGGTGTCCTCAGAAGGATCGATAGGACTTCGTAAACTACACCAGCAATCTTTACAAGTATTTATCCCATATGAAATCAATCCGTTTAAAAATAAATCGAGACTGTATTACACGCTTAAAAGACTTGTAGATCGCGGATGGATTCTCAAGAAAGGTCCTAAATATTACACATTGCCAATAAATTCGATTTTTCTTGTTTCGCTGGATTCAAATTCTAAGAGTAATTATTGGATATTTTCAGAAACGGTTTCCAATCGATCGATTTCAATTTCAAATTTTTTCAGTGTGTTTACTATCACCTTCTTACGACGACCTAAAAACGATTCATAACAGGAAGGAATGTAAGGGAAACTCGCTGTTGAGCCTTCATATCAAAGAAAACGCATAAGGTAACCATTTGTTTTTTGAGTTATTCTTTGAGTCATTTAAAATATTAACAATGAGACTCGTTCTTTGAGTAATGTCTTGTAAACGAAGGTTTAATAGAAAAAAAAGGTGAGTTAGGAGGATTAGGATTTAACTGCGAAGAATATGGCTTGCCTTCCCCGATAGATCATGGGCACTACCTTCGTGATCTTAAAACCCGCTTTTTGTGCGATCTCTGTCAAATGTTCAGGCGTTCTCCATCCCGTAAATCCTGAATAAAGAAACTGGAACATTGTCTGGGTACTCAGCATTAATGCGTCGTCTGGTCCATCGTTAAACGGCACGATAGTGATATATTTACCACCAGGTTTCAATATCCGAAAGAGTTCATTGGTTACGTTTTGATCTCCAGATCGCGGGAAGAAATGATGGAAATTAATTGCTGTTACCAGATCAACCGTATTATCGCTAACTGGGATACGATCAGTCGCCAGATCTACCTGTCTGAACTCTAATCGGTCACCAAGTCCTTCCTCATTAGCCTTCTTTGTCGCCATCTCACATGAGCCCAAGTTATAATCGAGTCCGATCACCTTAACCTTGGAATGTTTTTTACCGATATCGATGCACCACTGAGCAGGACCGCAACCAAGGTCTACAACCAATGGTTCGCCTTCATCCAAATCAATACCAAATTTAGGCAACGACATCAATAATCCTGTTCGCACTTTTCCTGGTACGCGTTCGGTATACGTTGCTCCTTCCTCGGGGGAGCCGATATCGTCGTACCCTCTTACCCCGAAAACCTGTCGAGGATAACTTTCCATAGCAGGTTTAACATAATATTCAACAAGTCCCATCATGGCAGCCGCGATGCTCACCTTGACGTCACTTCGTAACTGTTTCCCTCGCTCCGTGAGTTCCCAGTTCCCCTCATTTGCCTGTCTGACCAGATTAAATTGCGGTGCTGAAAATAACGCAAATAATGCATCTATCTTTTGTTCGGCGAACTCCATTTCTTGATCCAGATTAAGAGGATCAAGTTCTATTTTGTCATCGTCAGCTAAAATGCTCGCAAGTTGTGCAACAGTCATTGGCTTATCCATGATATCGAATATTCCAACTTTCGATGCAATAACGATAGCATTAGCTAGATATGCTAATGGGAATACATGCTCCGAGAAAATGATTTCGGTTTCTGCTGATTGACGATGAATGTCAGAAGGTAACTGGGATAGTTGCTCTTCTGTAGGGCGTGGAAGTTGATATATCTCACTCGGAAGTCTCACTTCCGTCACATATTCTTCGATTTTGTGTTCTTGTTCTTGAACTGTCACTATACCTTCACCTTTGTTTACAAACTATTCGCTGATTCGGTATGTTTGTACGTTTAATCGTACATTTAATACATTTCAAATTTATAAATTTATCTGTTATATAATATAGCATTATTATTTCATTATATGATAATTAAGTAAAAGTTGTTATTTGATATCATTATAAAAATAAAACACATTAGAAGAAGTGATGAGCAATGAAAAAACTATCTCAGATCATTCTTTGTGCAATTGCTGGATTTTTAAGCGGTATTTTTTTACTTCCGTTGGTTTTTGGTATGCCGATTTCAGATGCAATCTCGTATGCCATCATCGGGGCTGTTGCGGGTGCAATAATTGGCTGCCTTTAAACAAAAAAGTCTACTAACTGTTTGATACCTTAGATGGTTGATGCACCTCGCCCTTCAATAATGCTAATATAATAAGTTTAAGGGAAGAGCAGTTTTGTATATAATTCCGTAGATCCTCATCACAATTCCTCACATAGTTTGCTATGAAACTTGTAGCAACTAAATATGTACAGACAAAAGAAAGGACTGACATAGTCGAGATCGAGATGATTTGGTTGATCATTAAAAATTCCCCGATATCGAGTCCTAGGTAATTGAAGATCAGTACATAATCACCTTGATGATTAGGGTGTTCGGTATCATACATTAGATAGTTTAACATAAAGACTATGCTCACACATCCGCTAGTCATAAGCATCAGTCTCTTGTAGCGCTCAGTCTTCAGTCCGATGGCGATTAGACATATACCAACAATATATGAGGTTAACGGACCAGCTACTATAGCAATGATGTGACTGGTTCCCGTTCCGATGGTTTCTCCTACCGTCCCTCCAGTTAGCATATTTTCAGGATGAAGAATTATGGTTCCTTTCTCACCTCTAACTAGGATTGCCAATAAGTGTCCTAACTCGTGAACAAACACTAGTGGCAGAAAACAAATTATAGCGGTGAAAACAGCAACACCGATTGGGCACAGGATTTTTCGCATACCACACCCCGCACCCATTACTACTTTGTGGACAGGTATTTATAGCTATATTGAAAGATATTGCAAAATCAACCTACAAAGACTGAAATAAGGGTTACAATCAATATGAATTATGAGTTTAATGTAAAAAGAGATTGGAATGGAGTCGTGGAGATATATGGAAAATCTTCGTAATTAATGCAGTCTTTCCTCACGTTTCTTCAGGGAGTTCTCCAACGACTCCAAACATACCTTAGGTATCTATTCCTATATAAGAGTTTCTTACATTCTTCAGGCAAATGGAGGAGCCGCGGAGCAGGTACAGTATCCAAGAACCATACCGAACAGGTGTTTGCCTCCACCGGCTCCATGTGTAGTTCAATAGAGTTCGTATTGACGGTTTAGAAAACCTTTCCAGATCACTGGTAACTCCTGAATGATCTCTTCGACTATCGATTCGATGGAACTGGTAATTTCTGCACGAGAATTTTCCGCATGGATCTCGATTTCCATGATCTGTGGTTCGGTAATTGGTTTCCCGATCTTTGACACCATTAAACATGAAGCATCGGTAACTTCTGGAAGTTCATCGATTATCTTGTTACAGATTCTTCTCGCCGCAATGTTGTACGTCTTCCCGACATGACTCACAGGGTTTTTACCCGCAGCGGCTTCTAAGGTCATCGGTCTCTTAGGTGTTATCAATCCATTCGTTCGATTGCCTCTGCCCACTTGACCATCGTCACCATGTTCGGCACTGGTACCCGTGCAGGTAAGGTAGTAGATTCCAGCCTCTGGATCATCAGCGGTGTTCACATCTACTGTGACCTCTTTTCCATTGAGAATATCATCAGCTTTTCCTAACACGATCTCCTTTATTTCATCTTTTACAGTAAGGTATTCGCTAGCATCGGCACATTCACCCGAGATAATGGCATTTGCTACAGTCAGATTGATATTATTATTGCAGCGCACCCCCATCACCTTGATATCTTCCCCAATCTCAGGATAACGGTACTTCACCTTTCGTGAATTGAGTAATATCTCTGATTCATAGACCAAACGCTCTAGATCCGTGAATGGGGCGTATCCTACCCCTATGGAAGTATCATTTGATCTCGGTATATCCACGTTTTCTTCAAAGTTCCCCACTAAATCCGTCGATCCACAGCGGATCTTGTAATCCACGATGATATCACTATCGACATCTAAATTTGGCAATGTATCTGCCAACCAACGTTTAGTATGACGCACCGCCAACTTACCAATCGGTGCCTGACTTGATCTATCATTATTGACGATCCCTACCGCCCTACCAACCAGTAACAGGTAGATTGGTTCGATGACCTCACCGCCACCAAATCGGGCATTTGACTGTCCACCGCTCAGCACGCATTTATCGACATTATGGTGCATGATCCGCCCAAAGGTGTCCAAATACCACTCAGAGAGTTTGATGCTCAACTCTTCTGAGGCCCTATCGCAAAGTACATCAGGGTGTCCTAACCCCTTTCGCTCCACGATTTCTGTTCTCATCTGAGAAACAGGCAATCCATTTGCATATGTTATTTCTAAGTCTTTCAGACTATCACCTCCAATTGTGTGAAGTTCTCCAAATGTAGTTCTTTACGAAGTGTCTTCACAACACTCGTCATCTTGCGTAATTTTTCTAATGTCACCAAATACGCTTGATCAGAAGGAATGTAACTTTTTAAAGATCCGAATCCACAATCGGGATCAACCACTATATTTTCCTCACCGTATCGATCTATAGCCGCCAGTATTCTCTTTCTCACTTCGGTTTCGGATTCGATCGCGTCTCGCCAAGGAATTATACCTCTACGGATATTCTCATATAGAGTGGGATCGATTGATGTATCAATACAGCCAAAACCTATCATCTTATCATGGCGTTCTAACTCAATCTTGGTATATCCTTTAAGGTTGCTCGGGTTATTTGCAAACTCATGGTCGAGATAATCAACTTTGTCTACTTCTAGTAGTAATTTATTTACACAAAATACATCGCCACAGACGTGTATCGACGAAGTAGATCGAGTGATGTCCTTAAACACTTGATTCAGACAATCGAGTATCAATTCGTCATCAAGTGAAAAAAATGAGATTCCAAAATTGAGAACTGGTTCATCGACCGTAATTATATCTGCTCCATATCGGTCGAAATCACTCACGAATTTCCTAACGATTTGGGACAGCAGTTCCACACAATAGGGTTTCTGTATGGCAGACCCTCCATTAACGCGGATCTGTTCTGCCAGCGTAAACGGTCCTGTCACACAAACTTTCATACCTTTAATCGAATCTTGGTGACCGTTGTTTCGTAAAAACTTCTGTGCGTTCCTTAAACCCGCTGTCGCGATAGGGTATCTCGGAATCCTGAGATCACCCACTATACATGGTTTGTTATTGATAAATTCAACCCCACACCCTTGATCTACCAAGGGTTCTAAAAACATCGTGTTCATGTCTTCAAGCTGGGGTACACCTGGAAAATCAATCCCTATTGCTATTTGATCTGTAATGACCCGATTTGTGTTTGCCTGTGTTTTATCTAAAGGGAATGATCCCACAACTGTTGTCGCCAACTTACCATGTAAATCCATTATCTTCACGTCACCATATTTAATAAAATTGATTGTCCTTTCTCATAATTATGTAAACAATCAGGACAAAGGTGTCTCAAAAAAACATCAAAGAAAAAACACACTAAACTAAAATCTAATTTTTGTACGTCCTCAAAACCAACTGCTACTTCTTTCTCGGGTATTTCCAACTTTGTTAATATAACTGTCGTCTTTGTCACCACTACCTCACTAAAGAATTAAAAAAATAGGGAAGAACTTATGGTTTCTTCACTACGACTAGTGTTTGCAGTCCGTTATACAGGTTCAGTCTTTCTAAGGTCTTCATATCAAACCCTGTTTCTTGGTACAATTCCTCAATGTGACGGGGTTTAACCCATCCAGTAAAAGCAGAGAAGACTTTACATAGCTGTGATTGATATGCTGTTAGCAATTGTTTTGAGGGGTGTCCGGATGAAACGTCTTGTACGATGACTGAGAGATATGTGCCCCCTGGTTTGAGCACCCGAAAGATTTCTTGAGTCACATTCTTGATGTGTTCATTACTTAGATACTGGTGTAAGTTGATGGTCATACAGAGGTCAACTATATTGTCATTGGCTGGCAGTTTCTGCTTGGCGACATCCACCTGTCGTAACTGAACATTTTTTAGACCCAATTCTTTGAGTCGTTGATTGCCATTCTCGACTGCCTTCCAGTTAAAGTCAAGTCCTACACCCCTGATGTTGTAAAGTTTTGCCAAGTCTTCTAGGAAATGTCCTGTTCCACATCCAAGATCAAGGACAACGGAACCTTTCTTTAGTTTTATGTTAAGTTCCTTGATAAGTTGGGGCAGATTTCCACTTAATACACTGGAGACCTTGTGAAGGTAGTCCTCATTCAACGTATATTTTTCAGTACCTATTAATGAATCAACAGCATGTCTGCTCCACACATTCTGAATGAACTCCTCATTCATTGAACGGATTAACCATGATGCCTCATTCATTATTGCGCGTATTGCGCCTGTCTGATCACTTCGGAAAAACACGGCATTAGGTTGCAAGCAAAATATACCATTGTCACGGTAAACTAGATTTGCCGCTTCCATTACTTTTAACCAGATACCGAGTTTCTTACTAAACTGTTCCTTGTCGAAGGCTGGATCCTTGTTATCTATTGCCACCTTAAACCCATTTCCGTTATTAGTTGCATAATCCATGATTTCCTGCCGAGTGGCGATGTATGTGTCATCACCATTCATGTGAAACGCATCGAAGAATCCTAGTCTAATCCCGTGGATGATTTCCGCGGTGGTAACGAAAGGTCCCACAAGTTTTTCCAGTAGCTCGGTTACATACTCGTCGTTTACACCTTGCGAAATCCGTTGATGGTTTTTCTTTAGTTTTTTCTTTTGTATAGATTCGGTCATACTTTCAACACCTCTTGGTTGAAAAAAAGTGGAGTCTAGGTGTTCATAGCAGAGAGACGAATTGATGTAATTTTTTAGTGGATTAGAGAGGTAATGCCAGTATCTGTAAGCCTAGGGCGCTGATACTACGCTTTTGACTTTTTGCCTACACCCTCCACTTTGTTGTTTTTACAAAGGTGTTCCTTTTTTTATTTCGGTATGTTTGTACGTTTAATCGTACATTTAATACATTTCAAATTTATAAATTTATCTGTTATAAAATAAATATATTATATACCGATATTGAAATATTAAGTAATAGTTGTTATTTGATAATATTATCAAAATAAAACATATAACGATGATGTTTCTCAAGCATTAGGAACTCAATAAGAGTGTTAACCTTTTTTAAATGCAAAAAGATCTCTTAGGAAAGCATCTACGTCGTTCTGAAGATTCTTGATCTGGTTTTCTACATTATCGATACTCGTAAATTTACAAGTTAAGACTAACCTGAACTTGTTACCAACGTCCTTTACAAACGGTTCTACATCAACCATCTTGTGCACAGTATCTTGCAAGGAATAACTGCTAGTTAACCGTATGGTAAGCGGATGTAGATTCATGCCAAAACCATGGAATTTTCTTTTCTTCTTACCTACAGCGAAAGGTCTTTGTAAAAATAATGGGATACTTAAAGATCCCTTCGCCTGAGGTTGAACGATGCATTCGAGTGTCGCAGTTATGCCTAACGTGGTCAAATGCACGGCTTTACTTGTATCCGACGATTCAATGAAACTACCCACATCGATACCTTCTTCCAACCAATTATATGCCATACCGATATAATCCAGGAGAAGTGGACTTGATTTCGCGTCAACAGAAAAACCATTAATGCTAAAGATGATGAGGTTTCCTGGTTCTCGTTTCCTATCAAACACATATTCGAATATGGGAGGTATCCCTCCGCGGCCAGGTAACTCCCTCTCCTTCACTCGAAACTTTAGTTTTTCCGCAATTCCTCTAACGGTATCAATGTTCACTTGTGGTCCTAAGTTATCTAAAGCCCTCGTCAAACATTTTACAACACCGTGGACATTAACAAGCTCGAATATTCTGGACATCCCTTACCCTCAATCTCCGATTAACACATGAATAGATGAGTTTATGTCACTTAATTCTTTCGATTTTTAAACACTAATATCTATATGTGCAGCAGTCATTGATGGTTTACGCAATACTCGTGCTGGAGGGGGATCATTTATATTGAAATTATAGAATTTATCTGCCAATAGGGCTTGTTCACGTTTTTCCGTTATATCCGATTCTAACTCACGCAACATATTCATTAATACGAGTACGTTTTTATCCAAATAACTTCGCAAGTGTCTCTTTGCTTTTTCCCATGACTCATGATCATCGACACGTCCACAAGAAATGGAAATATGTTCTCCAGAAAGACTGAATCGAAGAATTATATATTTTTGTTTTCCAGAACGGGTGATGTAGAGATAATACGGACGTCTAACGGATAAAAAACACATGATTTGGTAAAGATACAGCAGGGTTATTACCTCAAACCGCCCACGATTGTTTAGTCCTCGCCATAAAATCGTACACAATCTTTTTAGTTCTATCTCTTCGTCCAAATACTCCAGTCGATCTCTTAACTGCTTAATTTGTTCCTCGATCTTCCCTTTTTTATACTCGTATGCTTTGACCCATGCTTGGTCGTCATGGACGTTTCCGAATGACCTACAAATTAATCCATCCCCCTCATATATCTGCCCAACGACGTACTGGTAATTATATACTCTCTTTTTTGACTCATCTTCTTTTGTGTTGTATTCAATCCTCCTTCTACTCGACCCCAATGACACCCCCAACCGCATACAACTACCCTCTTTTGTTCATAAACAAGTAAATCATTTATGATGATAACAAAGATAACAAGTCAAGGCAATTTTTGTGATTTATTCGGTAATCTGAGTATTTAAAATTAATGTAGACAAAAACAATTAGTTTCGTTCACGTACAGGGAAAAATATTTCGTTTAAACGAATATAAATTTCGTTTAAAAGTATATCACCTATTCTCTTTCCAAGATCCTTTGCTAAAGACGGATAAAAAAAATAACGACCGCGTTTAAGACACGGTCATCTTAGGTTTGGTATCCGGCGACAGTATGTGGTTTCGTATAAAACTAACTACAACTTTGAGGGGGAGTATTCCCACCTCATAGGACTCAATGTGTACCTGCAATGCCGTTACATTCTCTTTGAATTCTTTGCTGTCACCTGGTCGGCTATCGGTACAATTCCAGAATCCATCCACCGCAGTCTTAATCAAATCAAGATTAAAACTATCTTCAGATGACCCCTGGCAGCATTTGACAACTCCATCAAAACATATTGGAATTGTTTGAACCCCCTGTGTGCGCATTTTATTAGATTGTTTAATATTTGATATTATGTTGCTTTTATGTGTTTCTAAATTCAATACATTCTATAAAATCAGATTTCTATTACACAGAGGAAGTAATAGTTCTTTAAAACGATTAGTCTTTTCATTATTCTGATAAAAAATATGATTAAAAAGAAATTATATGGGACAAATTCCTTTCTCAGTAATTTGATAGGGTAGATTTCGACCGACTCTATCTTCAATACCTTTTCTTAAAACAACTTGGAGTCCTTCGATTATCGATTCATCATCTCCTTTGAATCTCACATTTTTTAACTCTAGGACATTCTTCGCATATGTATATAATTGATCTTCTCCAACTGGACGTTTCTCATTCTCTTTGTCCCGTACTTGTCCGATTACCAAAGTAAATAATTCAAGTCTCCTCGTTTCCCCATGTATTCGTGCAAGGTGTTGCTCAAATGATCGATTAAGAACATCGAATATTGTATTCTGTAAACTCATTTCCATACGATACAGGTTTGTTACAGTATCAATTATCAGTAATTTGAAAGGTCGATCCTTGCTCAAAACTTCCAGTATTTGCAGATACCGTATCTGTTCATCAAAACTCTCAGGTTGCAAGATCAATAGACACTCTGAAAGATCTATCGTGTTATTAATCTGACACACTCGCCGACTATCGAACTTATTCTCCGTATCGAATAGAATTGTAGATATCCCCATTTTCGCTGCATTGATAATGCTTTGATATGAAATTGTTGTTTTCCCTGTAGCCGCAGCACCGAAGATCGCTGTAACCTCTCCTTGATGGAGTCCTCCATCTAAGAGGATATCTATCGGCGTTGATCCCGTTGGCAAACACTTTACTTTGATCAACCCATCTCACCGCAATGAGAGATCATTCTTCTTTGTGAACGTTTCTACGATTGAGACGTGTCATAAATTCCTTCTCAATCGTTTCCTTTAGAGTCAAAGACCTTTCATCAACTCCATGTTTTAGAGCTATCTTTTCCACCTTTAGGTTACGTTCTGTCACATCTATCACACTCATCTAAAAGATAAAAATTGTAGAGTTGTCGAATATTGTGTAATAAACTAATTCTGTTTATGCCTCTTCCTCAACGGTCTCTCCTTCGGCTACCTCATCGAGAGTCGCCGGTGGTGTTTCCTTCTGTGTCTTTTTGGACTTTTTCTTTGTTTTCTCAGTCTTTTCTTCAGTAGCCCACGTACAAGGATATTTCATTTCGAACTCTTCCAATGACATCCCCAAACTACTTGGATCCCAATCCGGATCCCTAATACCTGCTAAGGTAATCTGAAACATTGCATCGCCCTTTGGCAAGTGAGAACTATCTACCAAACTTGCTTTATTTCCCTTTGATCCTTTTCGAAGACCTAGACGCACGCCACTAAAATGAGCAACGATATTTCCACCTATCGGCGCCTCAGGGTTGCCATAGAATTGATCCGGTTTTGCCATTACCTGATTAGTAAAGAGATATAGTATATTGTGCCTATCCACAAGTGGGCCAATCTCCTGCAAATGTTTGTTGAGTTTCTGTTGTCGCTCTGCTAACGTGCCACGTCCCACATACTCTCCTCGAAAACGGTTCATTAAACTATCTTCCAGCACTGCTTTTATTGGTAATCCTTGTTCTTCTATTAACTTTTCTATTTCCATGACGGCAAACATCTGCAGGTCGGTAGTATATGCATCCATTATGCCGATCCTTTGATTCAAATAGTCTTCGTCTAACGGAATAGATTTCCAATCTTTGTTTTCTTTATTTTCTTCATTCAATGCACCGATCATCTGTCGTATTCGTTGAGGGCGTGACGTACCTTCTGTATCAATAATCACAACAACGGCATGTTCTCCCTTCTGATGAAACATAGCAAGCACATTGACCAATAGTTGCAGAGCAAACTGAGTTTTTCCGCTAGCAAATGCCCCATATAGTTCGACTGTCTGCCCGCTTTCAACTCCGCGCCCACCCAACAACTTATCTAACTCTTCCGATCCTGTCTCAACGTACCATCTTCTTGCCTCTTTTTTAAGTCGGTCACCCCAGAACGCAATGCGTATGTTTGCTAATTCTCTTGCCGAATTCACTATCTTCAGTGCTGTTGGTTTACTACCTACTAGTCCAGCTATCTCAGCTACACTAGACACTGCTACCGCTTCGACCGTGAACAAACCTGCTTTATGAAGTTTGTCCTCTGCTGCTGGTCCAACACCATCTATGTCTGTGAGTTGAGGTTTTTTTTCTTTCGTTGACATATTCTATCTCCTTATTTTTGTTAGATTTACTCACCACAAAAAGTGATGAATCTATGATCAGTAACAGTAGACAAAAAATAATTTATAAATGAGGTCAAAATGAGAAAGTTTACAAAATACTGTTTTTATAAAAACAAAGTTTGAATAGTGTATTGTAAGTCTATCTCATCCACTACTACTATTCGTCCTCATCCATGTCTTATAATTATTCAATGCTCAATGTTAATCCGCAGGCTTAATTTCAATTGTGTTTTCATTATTTGAGAGATCTTTAATCAAATGATAAAGAAATAACAGGAGGAGTAAAATGCACGATTTTGCAATATCATGTAAATATGTGTATATATAGTAGAAATTGTATAAACATCTACTAAGTGCCTCACCATCCCTCTTACCTGACTTTTGTTAACGATGTGTAGGAAGGTATAACGTGCGCTAGAAGGGATGGGGCACTATCCTGCCCATTACATAAAACCAGGAGTTAACAATCATATATCTCATTGATGTTTTAGAAGTCCTGTGGAATCCGTTTGGTCTTTTAGAGATTCTAGTGACCTTCATATTGTTCTGGAGGGTGACTGTCTGGGGATATAAATATAATATCGAGATAAAACATCTTTTAGCGATTATTGGTTGTGTATATCCCCTTGCTGGGTTCGGCGATCCGATTATATGGCCCATGCTTTCTATGTGGAATGCTTCCATTTTTGAAAGCCTGCTTTTCAACTTGCCTTCAAATACTGCAGGGTTGGTCGGAATTGGGTGCGGATATTTGAAAAGGCTTAAACTTGAACAATTCTCTACGTTAAAACATCAAGCATTGTGCAAGAGTTTGTGGGGGTTGATGAGTTTCGTCGCCTCAATAAAGATGACTTCAGCATAAACTGTCTATCTACGACTTTTTCTATCAACATCAGGATCAATTAAGGAATTTCCATTTGTTTACAAGAATATAATAAAAAACATGAAATAAAGTAATAACGAAAAATAATCATTTCCAAGTCAGATGTTCAATATTCCAAATGCACAGAAAGATCGCTGTTAGCTCTCTCGAATATTTCCTTGGAGAACCAAAGATCGTCTACTTTTTCTAAAAGATCTAAAGCCTCATCTGGATCACGCTGAGTTTTAATTAGTATCCCTAACTCTTCCCATCCTTCAGCTTCAGGATCAATTATTATCTCTAAAATAAGTCGTTCCGATTGGAATTGACTTCTAATCATTCGATGTACTTCACCCAATAATAGCACAAGACCCCGATTTTTTTCCAAGAAATTCAAGACCTCCACAGGTCTTCGTAAGTAGTACATTGTAGCAATTTTCATCGGATTCATACTTAACCTCACTCAGATATTGATTTCGCTGATTCGTACAAAATCTCGTTTCGGAAAAGGTTTTCGCCTCGTACATATCCATTTACATCTATTATTAACTCTAAAACATGGTTATTATGGTTAACAATTCTTGTAAACAATCCTCCGTTTTTATCCACCAATTCTCGATCTTCCTGCGTCATGTCGATTACGTCGCTTTTTTGACACACTTCGCAAAAATACATCACATGATCTCTCGAACGCATAACGATCCCTACATTCTTTCACCCTGACACGAGAATAAAAAAAGGAAACGTGCTGTCTTGGGGTATATGATATATGGTAGTCGCTTCTTATAACTTTGCCGTTTTGATTGAGTCATAAGTCGCGTATCACACGTCTTATTCATCCACAACCATATATCCTTGCTCTACAACACTTTGAACCACAGCATATTTTGACATTTTTTGTGTTTTAGATCATAGCTTTATTTTTGCGTTCTCTTTTTCCTTTGTTTTCATACTTAGATGAGACTTTTAGTAGTACGTATTGACTACACATAACTAATCCTATCACAAAGCAATGAAAGTGTTCCCTGAATCCATAAAGTAAATTTCGCTTTTGCGTGCTGGTTAAAATTAATAAAATCGGCATATTCCACATTTTCATATCAAATCATTAAACTTTTTGTGGTTTCGATCGATGCCGTAAAAAAAATACTGCGACAAAAATTAACTTATGTAGTAGAAGTCATTGTAAATTATACCTCATCTAGTATCTGATTTTCTAAAGTTCTGATAGCGTGAAAAACGCTCAGAGAGAAAAATCATTTATAAATGGCAAAAATCATTTTTAAAAAACAGTCCAATATGAGTGTCGGTAATAAACTCTTGTGTTGAGGTGAAAAAATGGTAAACTCTGATATTCAAAGTGTTATGAAAGGAGTGTTTAGTAAAATACTAGAACTGGGGCATGGTAAGAGCACATCCTACACCGAAGTGTACCTTAATAATCTTTTGACCCCTTTACGTGACTACATTTATCAGTTTTTCGAAATTGTAGATACCGGGAAACTCCTAACCACCGATTACCAACAGTTCAGTAATTTCAAACAGACAATCGGTGAGATATTCGTGGCAATAGACGCGTACTTAACAGGGGTTTTGAAGAGAGCAAAACTGATTACCCTCATAAAGAACAAGGAATCAATTATCCTCTCATCCGATCCCGCTACACTCTCATCACCTGTTGCTGGATAAAAATGAATGATAAGGAGATATGTTTTATGGAGACAGACAAATCACAAAAGGAGAAAATAGAGAATAAACAAGATGTCAAGAAACCGCTTATCAACACCGAAGAGTCCTTTCCAGTCCCGTTCTGATAAATGGAGGTGGAATAAGTTCAAAGTCTTCAACGAGAGGTTTTATTCTTTAAGACACCCTTATCCTCTTGCTGTTTCAAGTTAGAGAGATTGCTTGAGAAGATACTTTCAACAAAGTCAACAATCAAGGTCAAAAAAATAGACGTCACGAAGCACCCTGAAAAAGCCGAAGAACATCGAATAGTGGCTGTCCCGACTATTATCTGTGGCGACTTTAAGGTATGCGGTGCGTGTGACCCCACAGAATTAGAGAATTTGTTCTCGGAGATGTTGGTAAACAATCATCAAACATCTCTAGCGGAACAAAGTGAGGGAGCATAACATGAATACCAACAATGAATGTAACGGAGTGGATTGACTGGCGAAAACACACATCCGAAAACTCATCTTCAAGACTATTTTTGTGGGTGAGGGAGGCGTTGGAAAAACCACGTTCATTAAGAGATTTGCCACTAACAAATTTCAGAAAAATACCCTAATGACCATCGGGGCAGGCTTTTATGCGTTTGACTGCAAGGTACACGCCGACGCATTGAAACTCCAGGTTTGGGATTTTGGCGGTGAGCAACGATTTCGATTTATTCTCCCATCCTATAGTGCTGGAGCTCATGCGGTGGTGTTTGCCTTTGATCTCACTAGACCTAACACACTGTCCAACCTGAGAAACTGGTATGAAATTATTAAATTAAGCACGAATCAACCCGTTATATTACTTCTTGGCACGAAAGCCGATCTTGACTCCGTGGTAGATGAGGCACAAATAACTGCGTTTATTGAGCGTTATCAGTTACCAACCAACATCTACTTTCGTACCAGCTCCAAGACTGGGGAAAACGTAATGCAAGTATTCGTGACGCTGGCATCATTATTATACAAGAAGTTTGAAGAATATGAGGCGCTACAAAAACCCGAGTTAATAACCGCGACCAGTTAATGAGAAGTTCTGCTTTCTATAGACGGTTATTGTGAGGCAAACTTTTCTTTGAATAACGTTTTAACTAACTCATATACTTTCCTTTTGCTTTCCTCGGTTTTAACCTCACATTTGAAAAGAATGCTATCCTCTTTCCCTTGAAATTCTATTACTATCCTCTCTAGGTTATACCACATAAAATAATCCCCACCTGTTTCGAAATCGTTGTTAGGTCTCCGTATCTATTACTTCAATGATAAATCCAGGGCTTTCACTTTCTATCCTCAATTCTAAAATATTCATGGGACTTACTCGGGTGATTTTGGAGGTTGAACGTATCGTAAGAGATGAAGCATCAACGAAAATATGCTCTTGCAGAGTGTCATTAACTTCGGTGAAAATCTTCTGAGTTGATTCATTCCATATAATTCTGGTTCCCTTTTGCTCTCTCAATGTTGTTACCATTCCAAGAGCCTTTAATATGGTGGTAATATCTGAAATTCGACGTCGGTGGGCATTTAATAAATCTACTAACTCGTAGTTGGTAACACCCATCTTTCCAGCACTTTTTATAAGATTAACCGTTTTCCTCGTAAGTTCAAGCATCTGCATTTACTCACCTTTGAATAACCTGTTAATTGTAGATTTTTAAGTGCTCATACTATAAAATAAAATACCTCTTGTTACCATTATAAATGACATAAGAGGCGTTATTTTGTGAAATTTCCTTCGTTAAACACACAGCACTCAGAGGATCACTACCAACTTGCATTTGGATCTCATCTACGATATACCCTATTGATGACCATTCTCAAGCAGCAATTGGTAACTACAAAAGAGTTGGCTGAACAATTAAACAACACAACACAAAATATCTATCCTTCACTCAAAAAACTCGAACGGTCCGAAATTATTGGATATATCGAAATTCCTTCCAAATACACAATGCAGCATGCATGGTTCATCAAGAAAATCCCGAAGATACGATTATTTGCTTATTACAAAAAGGAAGGGAAACGTCGGATACCCCCACCTACATCATCAGCGCTCCGCATAGGGGCTGCATTTTTTGGAAAACCTCGATTTCACTACAAAGAGATGAGTTATCTTATTCGAGTATTGCAATATTTTCTTTCAGAACCGCTCACAAAATCCGAAACCCCACTTTCAATGTCGTTCTATGAAATTATTTCCTTTAGGGATAGCGTAATGCCACAGAATCGATTCAACCTAAGACGTGCGGTCGTTGAACTCGCCCTTATTGGTATCATCCAGTACATTGCGCCCAGAAGAAAGTGCCCAAATTGTCAAAACACTGGCAAGTTAGAAGTTTACAAGAATGCCCTTTTACATTGTAAACGCTGTAATACGGTGAAACTGTCGGGTATTAATAACATTATGACGCTCTTGGATGGATTTACCAGTCAGATCTCATCGTATGAAGAGGAAATACACTTGCTAAACATCCCCTATTTTACTTTTGAAGATGCCCCTAAGTTAAGCGAATCTCTTATTGAGCAATTATGTCAGCAGCGCGGTTATATAATGGTACGAACGAAACCTGAAATTGATAAAAAGAAGTTAAAAAAACAGAGAAAAAAATACGAGGAGATACTCGCGAAGGGAAGGGCAAGGGCTGAAGAACTATTTCAATCTAAACGCAATGTCATTCGCAAACCCAAAAAACGACGGTCGTATTCAGACTTCTCCCTTGATTATTTTTTAACACTGATCCCTACCGCTGATATTCTACCTGTCCTGTTGGATGACATGAAGCTACCGTACAAAATATATGTTGCGGCCTATTCTCTACTTAAACTGCTTTTGTCAAACTTCAGAGAGACGAATCATCAGGATAAACTAGCAGGAGCGTTAATCCATCTTGCCGCCTATATGTACGGTATTCGACCTAATTCCAGAAAAATTGCACAACAACTTGGTTATATGCCGAATTCAAAGGCAAAAATTATGGAGATCAGCAAAAAGATACGAAGAGTACTTCATATGAATGAGAATATGAAGAACGTGTCCCAAATTTCACCACCAAAGGGCTTTCAACTTCCCCAATACGAACTAGATCAAGAATATCATCGTACGATAAGAGCTAACATAAGAGAGTTTTCAAGGATTGCTATAATTTCGCCAACTACCATGTTCGTTGCGTGTGATCTCTTCAACGACATCTCGTCTAAAGTGTGTTGGTGGCGAACTCCCGAAACATTGATAGTTGCTCTACTCTATATGAGCAGTCTCATCACACATCAGCATATCAAGTTAAATGACTTAGCGAGCGAGTTTGGGGTGTCGATGAAAGATGTGCCAGAAGCAATTAAAACCATCGTTATTTCGCTGAGTGAGAAGATAATGTCTCGATATCATTGCGATCAAATGATGAAATGGGATCGGTTAAGGACGTTATTATAAGATTGTTTACAACAAAAATTAAAACGGTCTTTTTATATCGCCGTCAGGCACGCCCATGATGAGGAAGAAGAATCCACCGATCAAAATACACACTGCTGGTATCAGAAAACTATATACTGGAGCTATTGTCTCCCATAACACACCTGATACGATCGGACCAATTATCCCTCCTGACATCTTCAAAACATTCAATATACTAACAGCTCTTCCCCGAATCTCGATCGAGGTAAGGTTCATCATGTATGACGTGCCTGCATTTAAAATCATCGAATTACCAGTTCCAAAAAGGATCAAAGCGAATATTAAACCTACTAAAACGTCTTGTATCCCGATCAAAGAGAAAGAGGTCGCCACAACTACAAGTCCGACACTTAATATATTCTTATTGGAGTACATATCGGCAAGTTTTCCAGTCGGTACCGAAGTTATGAAGTACGCGATCATGTAAATGAACCATGCTATGCCGACGTAATTTAACGTTAAATTATACTGGAGAACCATGAAGATTGACAAAATAGGCATAATTGCAGCCACACCAAAGTTAGCAAATATGATTGCGACGAGATAGATTATCAGTGGTCGCCTTGTCTTATCGTTAAAAATACGTTTCAAGTCAATTGTGTATTGTTCCTCAATATCCGACCTTAGAGTCTCCCTCATCAGCAATGCTACGACAATCAATGACGCAAAACACAGTAGCGAACCAATCAAGAAGGAGACAAAGAATGAGAGCGTTGTCGCTACAAAGCCGCTTAAAAAATACCCTACAATAATTGCCCCCGCACCAGCGGCATGATATACTCCATAGGCACTGCCTCTTTCTTCATCTGTTACTACATCTGCTATTGCAGATTGTGCAGCGGGCTTGAATGAGGAGTCCCCCAACCCTTCAAGTGTATACAACGCACCGAATTCCATAGGTTTATCTGCAATTATCCTAAGAAGATAAGAAAACGCATAGCCTAAAAGCCCCAACATCACGGTGGGCTTTCTCCCTTTTTTGTCGGAAAAAACTCCAAACGGGATGGGACATACCACAAAGGCTGCTGTATAAAATGCATAAATCAATCCAATTGTAAGCACATCGAAATTCATCACATCATATAGATAGATCGTAAAAACAGGTGTGATAAGTCCCGCACCAAGAGCGGCAATCCCAGTAATTACGGAAAGAAAAAGAACAATACGTTTCGATATGCCATCCATAAACTTCACTAAAACAAGATATCATAAAATAGTATTTAAGTTGTTCACCATAAAATTGAGGTCAACCTTCGTGGAGTCAACTAGCTTAGAATTTATAAAACAGTAGAAAAAGGTTTGAGCGGTGTTTAAGCGCAGATAGGCAAGTTAAAGACCACGTTGGTGCTACCCTTAAGCACTCTTACCCGCAGAATTGTTACCTTCCGTATAAGTTGCAAGATTTGATCGAGATAATGTTCAAGCAAAGATTCTTCAACATTCTCAATATTTAGTCGAATCCAGGATTTATCAGAGTCTTCAATAGTGACTTCACCGCTCTTAATAAAGCCCAAATCATCTAAGTCATTGAAAAAGTTCATCTAGTTTCGACCTCCTGTATATTTTGGTAGTAATAACCTGTTTCAGACTTTACATTGGCCACGGACCGCCAGGACCCATCCACATAACCTCCTTTGATATTTTTCAATAACATTTGAAACATCTCTTTGAACGAAAACTGTGTTGTTTTAAAGTAACTAGTAGTTAGTTCTTTATAAACGAGTAGCTTAGGTCGCCCAATTCACGAAAATCTTCAATTACTGAGAACTTAGCAAAAATTTTTGTCGGTATTTTTCGCAATCAATTTCAAAAAGGAATTTATTTGATCTTTTTAATGACAATTCAACTAACGAATTTCAATTTGAATTATGTCGGATATTGGTTACCACAAAAGCGAATGGTGAATTTTACAGATTTCTCAAAACTTCTCTATATGATACCCCAATATTACGATTATATCTAAGTAATTCTCCGACAAAAAGGAAGATCTCACAAAAGGATTTACAAGATTCCCTAAATCTAACTGTCTTATGAGCGAAGATTATAGCTTTTTCTGAGTCATCCTGAAAAGTTTTTTATATGGCAAAACCTATTAATATAAATCATGGCGCCTTCTGGGGGGAAGACTACCACTTCTGAAGATCACGAGCAGTCATCCCAACATAAAGATATCGAGGTACTCCTGGGTGAGCTATCCGTTATCTCGAAATTCCTTGCTATTTCTCCCCCTCATCTAGATAAAAAAGACGTAGAAACCTATATGTCTTTGAACAGGCAACAAAGATTAATGAGTTTGTTCTTAAACTATTTTTTGCCAAAAAACATATTTCCAGAGATCGTAGAAGAAGATCTTGCCTATTTACTTGCACATAATCTATTAGATGTTTTTGAAAAAGAGGAATTACTAAAGGAATGGTATAAATTACGCGATTTAAATCCTACCAAGCCCGATGAGATATTTATCGAATGCGAGGATGGATCAACTTATCGAAGCGTACTCGACTTATTGGAGGCAGATTCTCGCACCTTTGGTCAGTTTCTACCAACATTATTAAAGAAAATGCAGCGACTGAGAAAATATATTACTGAGCCTCTCGAATTAGATGAAACCACCCGCTATTTAGATAATATCTGGCTGAGTCAAAAACCGAAACTATCAAAAAATGACATTGATGTTATTCAGTATATTGATGCCCGCCCCTTTGCCAAAAATAAGGAGATTGCTCAAGCAGTAGACTTGCATGAAAACTCAATTACTTACATATTGGATCGCTTAGAAAAATTGTGTCGTTTTGGTGTGTTCGGTCAGCCAAACCTCAGCGCATTAGGTTTGCAAAAAATAATTGTCAAAACGGAAGGGAACATCACCATTGACTTTCCCTACTTGATAAACATACAAGAACTACGCGCTGGCAATGTAGTTAAGTTATTCCCCTTCCATATCCCCAGAAAAAGGGATATATATATTCGAGAACTCTATGATTCTTTAAAAAACCAGATAGACTTCGAGATGTATCGACTCGTAGAACTGAAGGATAATCTCTCGTTCCATTACTATGATATTGAAACGCAGAAGTGGGACATCGATTGGGATATTTGGACGTTGTGGTTAGAGCGTTTTCTCTATAAAGAAAAGTATAACGAGATCGGTCCTGATCTTACAAAACTTAGAGCTAGCGATCAAACACCTATCTCATTTGACTTAAAAGACCTGCAAATCATTGATTATTATAAAAATAACCTAAGAATGTCAATGTCTCGCCTAGGCGAACATGTCGGTATGACGAAATCAGGTGTTCGACATAGGCTCAAGAAACTGAGAGAAAATAACATCATCATTCCATTCGTCACACTAATGCAAATTGGATTAGACGAACAAATCGTGGTGTTATATACTGGCGAGGAAGAATATTTAAACTCCTTTGAGGCCGCACTCTTTGAATTACCTGTGGTGTATAGTTTCTCACTCCAAGGGTTTCCAGATACCACTAAAAAATGTCTTCTCGCTTGGCTCCAGGTGCCATCGGGTAGTTTTGTCAAATTTGCCGATGCCGTGACGAGCACTCTAAAAGAAAGTGAATCAATTTGGCTCGGTCATCGCTATCTTCTAAGGTCTAGTGCGCGACTTATTCCTCTTGATATGTTCGACTCCAAAACGAAAAAATGGCGCTGGGGTAAAGACGTATTAAAAGAGTTGAGCATAAAGTTTAATTCAGAATAGTAACGGAAGATCTTGAAGGTATCTTATTTTTCAAAAAAAGGAAGGGGGATGTAAGACGAGGAGATCACATAGTTGCAGCCTTCGATACATCAGCACCCGTTACCTTCTTGCGTTTTGATAGTTTGACTAGTTCAAGAGCATTCTTGCTTATTGTTTCAATCATAGTTTCTAAATGAGATACCACCGCTAAAATAGCATCTTTCGCGACTAAATCAGCGCCAGCATCCTTCATCAGGTCTCTAACAGGGGCAATCGCTAATCTTGTCTTTGTGGTTTTTTTTGTTTTCTTGGGCTTAGGATTTTGTTTCTTCTTCTTCGATGGTGACATAACCTTAACCTCCAAAAATGAGATTTCATCCACAATACCACTATAGATACCGAAGTTCTTTAAACGTCTTACTATGTTAAAGATAAGTTGATGGTTACACTTTAAGTTTGTAAAAATAAAACAAAAGAAAATTAGATCTTTATTGCCTCAGTCCTCTTTTCAACGCCATTATAGTTGCAACTAGGATTCAAACATCTTATCGTATCCTTATGTTCTAGTATCGGTAATCCACAAAAACACCTATCACCACGTACTCGCACGTACATCGGTAACTTAAATGAAGTCTTGCAGGCACTACAACTTACGTTCCTTATCTCCGAAAGAACAAGTGGTTTAGCACAGTCAGGACATAAAAATCCACATCCGTCAAACTTCTCTTTTATGATTTCGAAAGGATCCTCACATCGAGGATTGATACAGGTAACGATATTATACAAATAGGTCCAATTAATCTGAGGTAGGCCACACCGTTCACATCGAATAGAGAGCAATCGTGCGGTACGTGGGATCTCATATGTCATACGGCAAAAAACACATACAATATTATTTTTATCCCGTATCAAATCATTTCCACAGAGGTTACATTCTCCAATTTTTTTCGTTGTAGCGGTTTTATTCTCGACGACTTTTGCTTTTTTAACCTTCAAAGATGTCTTTACGTGCTCTTCCTTACTTTCAGATCGATCAACATTTCTTGATCGCGACCCAGTTACCTTAATCACCTTACGATCCGATACCGGGAGTGCGTCAAAATCCTCAAATGACACGGATGCTTCACATACAATAGTCTGAATTTTCGGCGATTTTATTCCAATGGGGAACTTCCATTCTCCCCCCTCCTGCAAAAATAATTGTTGTGTAAGTAATCTCTTCTTGTTCAACAGCAATTCAACAGTAACACGCACGGGCATATTCCAATTCTGCAATGTAAATACAGCATCCTGTACCTGATTAATCTTCATTTCTTGTTGAACATTCCACCGAGCTGTTATTACTGGCATCTCCGCAACCGCTTTGTTGATTTTTTTTGCATCTCCTTCTCTGATTCCAAGCCAACACAATTTCTTTACATCCAACCCTAAAAGATCCTTCAATGTTGTGACATTTGCTTTCCCCAACACCCCTGCATATTTCGCACCGATTCCCCTTACCTGAATCAACTCAGATTGTTCCTCTGAGATGTTCTGATCTAATAAAACGCGTAGTTTTTTAACACGTTCACACATCATTCTCGATTTTGTGAGAGCATGATAAAATCGTTCGAGTGCTGCCAACAATCTACTCGCATTCTGTCGTATTACTCTAGCATCCGTCTGCAACTCTTCAGCAATGCTTGCTCCTTTTAGAGAGGCGAGCATAACACCAAATATTTTTTCTTGATGCTCTTCTAACTCATCTACACACTCATGCTCCGCATGAATATCAATTAATTCCTTAAAATATTTCCGCTCGTTTTTTCTAACCACCATATCGTTAAATTCAGCAGCATTAGAAATAAGTACAAGTAGTTCCTCACCTTCAAGATACTCCTGAAATTTGATAGAATCATAAAATAATTTCCCAGTTTGCAGTCGCAGATAGAATACTGAAGTAAGTCTGCCAAGCAATGTTGAGTAGAAACCATCCTTATTCTTGTATTCGGTAATAAAGCCACTTTTCCTGAGCCATTCAATAGTCTCATCTACTGTGTTCATTATGTCAATTATCTTTTCGTCATCATGTTTACTAAAGGCATAAAGAAACGTGTTTTTTATCCAATCCTTTGCATCATCATTATTTCTAATAAATCCAAGGCTTATTTCCGCATTAAGATGTTCCCCGATTGTTTCTGTAAGGCGTGATTCAATTTTCTTCCCTTCTAATACCTTACGATAATATTCAGCCTTTCCTTTATCAGCAATGATCCAACCATATCCCAAATCGTCAAACTGTGGTCTTCCCGCTCTACCAAGCATCTGTAGCAGATCTAGAGGGCTTAATTCCATCATCCCCTTTAGTGGATCATACACCATTGTGTCTTGGATCACTACCACTCGAGCTGGTAAGTTCACGCCCCACGCCAAGGTCGTTGTAGAAGTCAAAACCTTTATTAATCGGTCTCTAAAAGTCGCCTCAACTACCGCCCTGTCATCACGAGGCAACCCCGCATGATGAAAGGCTATTCCATTAACAAAACACGATTTTAATGTCCGATTGCTAAGTGTTTGTGCCCGTTCCTCTAATAAACTGATCTGTGTTTTCGTTAAAAAACTCTTTCCTGACTCAGAAAACAACTCTAGTAGTTTTTCAGCGGTGTCAACCGTTCCTTTCCTGCTAGTCACAAACACCAGCGCCTGCCCTCCCGCATCTATATGCGGCAATACCAGTTTATATGATTCTCTTATTTTTTGTGATTTGTTACCCCTTCTCCATCGCTTTCTGTAATGTATATTTCGACTAGGAAGTGAATGAACATGAGCCTCTAATTTGACTGGTCTATAAGAGTTATCGAAAATGAATGTACCTGAATCAGTAGCATCTAACCATAACGCAACATCCTCTATATTTTTCATAGTAGCGCTCAATGCTACCATTCGCACACCTCTATTGATCCTTCTCAGTCTTGTGATTAATACCTCTAGAGCACCTCCGCGATCGGGAGAATCCAAGAGATGTATCTCGTCAACCACTACTAATCGTACATGATTCACAAATTCATAGGTTGCACTCTTGAATTTTCGAGTCGCACTGTCAATTTTTTCTGGTGTGGAAATAATGATATGGGCATCAAGTGCCTTACGAGGATCGATCTCATACTCCCCCGTTGTAATGTAGACGTTATGCCCCAGAGGGCTGAACTTTTCCTTCCATTCCATATCTTTCTCGTAACTTAGCGCCCTATGAGGGGCGATATATACTACTTTTTTATCAGTGTTATCTCGTTGATTCACCAACGTTCTCAAAATAGCTAGTTCCGCGATCACCGTCTTACCTGAAGCAGTAGGAGCAGCAACAACCACATTGTCATCAGTCTTAAAAACCCTTTCAAATACCGTAGATTGTACCTTATTGAAGTATTGAAAGGGGAAAAGCGAATGAAAAGTCTTTGGTATTACATCGATTACTTTCATTTCAGATTTCACAAGATCTCCCCTGAACGCATCGGCATCGGCTTCTTCGCCATCTCCTGAAACATGCAATCATCAATATCAGGACGTCAATGATCCATTATCAGTGGAGAAAAAATCATTTATAAAAAACGTCCGGCTTTTCAAACCAGAATAAACCCATATCTCGAAATTGTGGTGTTTAAATACCCTTATACACACATGAAATTAGACATCAATGGATGTTGAGTGTCTCCTCATCAAAAAAACATTGTGATGAGGACCAGGAACGATGATTCGGAGGGTAGACCGTCACATCATTCCATATCCTATAATGCTTGATACGACACTATTGAAATACACCAAAAGTTGGCGTCCAGTCCTCACCACACAACTAATATGAAAATTCAGTTTAAAAAACATTTTGTGGAAAAATATTCCTTATGAAAGGAAACATCCTTCCTGTAAATTAATAATGAAAGGAATTAACACTCAAAGATATTCATTTCTTTTTTATTATCATATTACTGTAATTTCTTGTCGTTCAGACAACGTTTTTTGAGCAAACTGTGAATACAGTTAGGACATACTGAAATTTGATAGATTGCACACTTTTCACAATGTTTATATCCTGTGTTTTGTTGATGTAATATATTATACTTACACAGAAAAAGGAGTTGATCTCGATGGAAACTGATGATGAATCTACGACAACTACACAATCTAAACTTGAGCGCGATTTAATAGCCCCGACAGTCTTAGGAGATTACTTACGAGAGAGACTTAAATCAATAGACGGTAACAGAATAAATATATCTGCTGATGCTGATGACAAACTATTAGAGGTAGCTAACACAGTCCTGAAAGCTTTTTTAGATCAACTTGCTAAAGCAGTTCATAGACTGGTTGTCGGGATATCTAAAGCTCGAACAGTAGCTCCGAATCACGTTGAACACGCATATCATATTCTCTCAGGAAATTATACTAACAAAGGATAACTAGGCATTAATGGTCGCGGTATAACCTAAATAAATTAAAAAAAGAATAAAATGGCACGGATTTTATTATTGCTCTTTTTGTTCTTCCATGTGCTTCAGTACTTCAATGTTAATGACGTTCATGAACTGCCTTTTTATGCTTTGGAATGACTCCCGTGCACTTTTTAAACCTATATCATATTCGATTGGAAATCCGAAAGTGATTTCATCGCCAAGAGAACTTAATGATATCCTTCCACTTGTTTCTTCTGCTCCTGCTTTTAGTACTTCAAGTTCCATTTCTATTTGACGAGCTTTGATAATTCTACAAAATAGTATTGCGACTCGCAAAAAAATGAGAGTTACCTCAGGACACATTGGTCCATATTGGCGGTTTTTTTTAGATACACCCATCTTAGCTAAAAAACCCGCATGATGCAACTTCCTAATATGTAATGCGATCTGCGAACTTGATTTTTCACCCATATCATCGGCCAACTGTTTCAGTTGGTAGTATCCATTTGAATATAAAATTCTATGTAAAATGTCGAGTCTTTTCAGATTTGAAAGTATAGTAAAAACATCCTCTAAAATTTTTAAGTCTTCGCTAGAAAAGAACATTGACTTATATTCCTGTTTTGCTCCATCATCTTTCGTTGGACTTTCCACATCCTCCTCCCTTCTTATTTCCATTACTGTCTCCACCATATGCCCCATCTCTATTCTTGTTCCATATTTAATGAAATATTTAAATACGAAAATAATATCTTTATTTTAAAAATATTATGAAAAAGGTGCTTATTAAATATATCTATCATCATTAAAATAAGGTATTCAAAATCCTCTTTTAAATACAAACTTGATCTCTATACTACATAGGATTCGTCATACGAAATACTCGGAAAGAAATCAAGAGAAAAAAGAGCATGATTACAATACGTCATCTCTAAACAGGACACGATAATTAAATAAGGAGCGTTGTTGGAATTACTCATCAATTGTTATTATCACGCTTCCCATATCCATCCCTGAGACCAGGACAGGACAGACTCATTATCTTATCTAACGAAACCATTAAAAATCAACTACATACGGTCATTGAGGCACCTACAGGCATAGGGAAAACCATCGGTATTCTCTCTGGTGTTTTGGACGATATCATCGAAAAACAATTGACTTTATTATACGTCTGTCGAACTCATACGCAAATGAGCAGGGTTATCGAAGAATTGAGAGGAATAGTTGCCAAAAGAAATATACCCATAAGAGGACTTTCGCTCGGTGGTCGCCATGTGATGTGCATCAAAGCGAATGTACGTAAATTAGACTCAACCACCTTGAATGATACCTGCAATGCAATCAAAAAACAATGTGCGTTCTTTAAAAGAGCACAATCCTTTGACATCAAACCACTAATTCAACAAATCGAAAGTAAGCCCATGACACATCTTGATCTCTATAATTTTGCCAAAGTAAGAGGTTTATGTCCATTTGAATTGCAAAAAAAAGTAATTCCGGATCTGGATGTTATTGCACTCTCATATCAGTATATGTTCAACCCAATCCTGCGATATCATATTATCGAACGAAAGATCAACCTTCAAAACTGTTTTATTGTGATTGATGAAGCACATAACCTACCCGCCATCGTGAAATCAATTCTGGGAAACATCATGCCTCTCTCAACTATACGAAGAGCCATCAATGAAACGCGTGAATTTCCCCAACTCTCATCCCTCTCTGAGCCAAAACTCATCAGCGAGTTACTCAATGAAATATATGTAAAAACCATTGATCATGCTCACTCGAAAAATCTCAAAGTTAATCAAGATATCAAAATAACCAATAGAAAAGACCAAAAAACGAAATCGCTTCGAGGTCATATTTCTTTATGCACTGATCTTAACAACCAAGACGCTATAGATGTTTTCATCGATAGTATAATATTATGGGGTGAAGCGATACGATCGACTCGTATCCAGAAAGAAGGTATAGCACGCTCGTCGCTATATCGGACAGGTGTTTTCCTGAAAAGAATGGAACTCGCTGTTAGTGATCCTAAGCTTGAAGTACTTCTTCGTAAGCAAAAAACCCGTTTTAAAGGCGGAGATTACCTTCTTGAGATCATGGTTTTTGATCCACGAGTCGCTACTCAATTGATATTTGATCGTGTCTATGGATCTATATCAATGTCAGGTACCATGCAACCGTTATCCGCATATGCAGAAGTTGTGGGTATTAATACACCTCGCTGTGAGACCTTCAATTCACCATACCAACAAGCGAATTTTCTCGTTTACTGTACTCCACTACTCCACACTAAGGGTGGAGGTCGGAGGATGAGTTACGATATGCAAAACGTTTATGTTGATCGTATCATGGAGCTGGTAGCCAATACCGACGGAAATACTGGCGTCTTCTGCCCGTCCTATGATATTTTGAATATGTTACGTATTTCTTTAAAAGAAAAAATCGATGAACATGGTAAATTTCTCTTTGCTGAAAGGGGAGATCTCCCTTCCTATCATAACGACAGAATGATTCGTGAATTTAAAGAACACAGTAAGCTAAGAGGAGCGGTTTTACTAGGCGTATGCGGAGGGAGAAACTCGGAGGGACAAGATTTTCCAGGTAAAGAAATGTCTTCCGTATGCATTGTGGGGGTTCCATTTGCACAATGGAATATTCGCACGAAATTAGAGGTCAAATATTTCAATAATGTCTTCCCAGGAAGAGGGAGACTTTACGCTTATACCATTCCTGCTATTAGGCGAGCTGCACAAGCAGCGGGTAGAGTAATTCGATCACTCTCAGATAGAGGCATAATCGTTTTCATGGATCAGCGCTTCCTATATCAAGCATATAATCGATACTTGCCAGCATGGTTATCTAACAACATGAAAAAGATTAACATCAAACGAGGCGTGCTTGGTAATCGCGTTAAAAAATTCTTTAAACTACAGGACTCTTGAAATTATATCCTTTTTTCCAAAAAAGAAGTCCAAAAACGAGACGTAAGATAAAAAAACAGGATATTCTCTTATGAGGCCAAACTCCTTTAACGGCAAACTAATCGTATTTAGCGGAATAGACGGCTCGGGAAAAACCACTCAATCAAAAATTCTCCATAAATTTTTCTCCAATATTGACATTTCCTCAATCCTCGCCTTCGAACCAACCAACCTTCCAATCGGAAATTTCATTCGCGAAACGATTTTACAAAACAAACAACATTACGACCCTTCACAAGAGGCGTTACTCTTTGCCGCAGATAGGATATTGCATCAAAACAATATTGTAATTCCCGCTCTGAAAAGAAACGTTCATGTCATTCTAGACAGATATATTTTCGCATCGCTATCGTACCAACACGCGCGAGGTGTTGACATCGATCTTATTTGGAGACTTAACTCTTTTGTGATTGCACCTGATATTGCCTTCCTTTTAGACATCCCTCCCGAAGTAGGATTAAATAGAAAAAGATCACAATTAGATTGGTTTGAGGAACAACTAGAACTCCAAAAAACCGTGCGTGTATTCTATCTTCAATTGGTCGAGCAAGGCCATCTTATATTGATCAACGCGACACCGCATCCTAGAAAAATCCATGAGGAAATCATTGAGCAACTTTTAGCGCGAAAAATCATTAGACTTCGTGCCTGAAATCTGTTGATCAGGTGAAGAATGAAGGCATGAGGTTGTAAAAATGAAAATTTCAAGAAATCTTTTGCCCTCATTCCTCGTAAAAGGTTTCTGGAAATATTTCAAAAATATACCTCACATTTCAGTATGTATATTAATCCATGATATTTGTTCTTATACTAAGGCAACGAGAATAATAACTTGTACTTGATCTTGATTGGATTCCATGAGTTTTACAACCAAGGCAAGACCCCATTAGGGTACTTCGTATACCATAAGTATATTTAAAAGTGATAATTTAAGGATCTTCATTAGAGGCGATCTTGTGCAGATAGCGCGTTTTGAAAAGAAGGATGACCCCTTGTAAGTTATCTTTTTTTCAAGAATTAACGCTCCCCCTGTAGAATAAGGTCGTCTCATGTATCATATCTTACTTTTAAAAATCATACTAGTACCAGAATGCAGATTGAGTTAAAAACTAAGTCGAAAAAATAGAATTGATAGATTTTTAGTAGGCACAAGTCCTCTTTATATATTAAATTTTATGCAGTAATTAGTGATGGGAAGTATCCTGTCAAGGAGAGGCGTCAGCTCGAACCGGATTAAAATCGTCAAACGGTTTTCTGAATCTGGCTTTCGAGCATTCCTCTCACATTCTCCTATCACATCTTATGAAAAAATCATACTTTGATAACCAAAACAAGGAATTATAATTTGTGAGTCATTGAATTGAAAATAAAAATCAGAATGATACCATTTTCTTATACGCCTCGTAACGATCCTCGATCATACTCATATCGATTTGTAACAAACTATTGATGCCAAAATTTTGCACTACAAAAGAACCCATGATATTTCCATAAACAATTGCTTCTTTAATGACGTCTATGTCTATTACCTCACATTGGTTCGAAGACCGAGCGATGTGCCCTATAAAACCACCCGCGAAGGCATCACCAGCACCAGTTGGGTCGACTACCTCTTCCAGTGGATAGCCTGTTGATGGAAATATAAAATCCCCCTTTGATACAAGCAAAGCCCCATGCTCTCCTTTTTTTATGATTATATGTTTCGTGTTTGTCCCCCCTTCCAAGATGACTTTACCTCCTCTCAACAAGTTAGGAGTACCAGTTAGCAATCGCGTTTCATCGTCATTCAAAATCACTATATCAACCTTTGACATTACTTCGAGTGTCTCCTCTTTCATCGTTTCTATCCATAATTCAATGGTATCACAGGCCGTAAGTTTCGGAGATCTCATTTTTCGTAAAACTTCAAGATTTTGTATAGGATTGTTAGTTCCCAAATAGAGGAACTCGGCATCCCGATATCTCTCTGGTAGAGAAGGAATAAATCCGTCCATTACGCCGAGATGTGTCTTTGTGTTGTATCGCTTGCAAAGGCTGTAATCATACTCTGACTCAAAACGAAATGTTTTCCCATCTTCCACCTTTACTCCATCAAGATCAAGGCGTTCATTTAAGATGTCGTGATATCTCTTTGGGAAATCTGTTCCAATTACTCCCACAATTCCTGTCCGTTCATAATGACTGGATGATAGCCCAAAATTTACAATCGCCCCTCCTAGCACATCTTTAACTGCATCAAAGGGGGTGGTCGTACAATCCAATGCTATTGATCCAATGCCGATAATCACTCTCATCACCCCAATAACTTCATCTATACTTCAGTTTATATTTATAAGTATTTCATTTCATTATGAAATATCAATATAACATTATTATCAAAAACAGCGTAAAAACTAAATAGACAATGAAAAACCAGTCTCTGGTCGTGACAGTTTAAAGTTACACTCTAGTCTGTGCCTCTTTATATAGCACTCCAGTCCCACTGTCAATGTGATCTTTTTCTATCAGGATAGTGAATTGATGGATATGAAAAGAAGAGAGCAGCCGACAAACAAAATCAGGACTGAAAACGAATGTAAAAAAGGAATGTTGACTGAAAAACATCCATCTATACTAGCCTATGAACTTTTAAAACCCACCATAGATAACAACAGAGGAGAATATACCCAAGACCTTCTTCCGATATTTCTATTCCTATCACAACATATCGCTGAAATGAATAACTCTGAAAAATGAATTTCTACAACAGAATCTAGACAATACGTAGTGCACGTATCAATTCAACAGATAAATTAAATTCTTGAGCAATACACCGATCATCCAAATGCTGATATTTCTCATTTTTCATTTCCTTAATTACCTCTGGAATGAGTTCGATGATCTCATGAGAATCCATTTCTTCAACTGAGGTCAAAGGGATAGGTACTCCGATTCGCTGTGCCTTATCTCTAATTACCTTTGACATATCACCCGTTTCTTCCTCAAGTAATTTATGAATTAACCCCCCATATTTCTTTTTGAACTCATTGAACATTGTAAATCTTTCAGTAAACTCTTGTTTACTATGTTCTTCGACTACTAGAAAATCGTATAAAAACACAAAAAGGAGAAATAACACGTCAGCTGTACGTTGCTCCAACCGACTAATAATAAACTCATATGCTTTTTCAGGTTTAACCTTCAACACAGCCTCGACTACTTTTTGTTTTGTTGTTAATTTTATTTCTTCTACGTTTTTCCAATCATATACTGTTTTCCGTTCCAATGAACAAAACTCCGCTGCCTGTAAACGACTGCCACATTCCTCTTCAAGAATCTCAAAGAGTTCAATGACATCATTCTTCTGTAATGTATCTGCATAGAAATTCATTAGATAGCACATATTAAGCTCACTAAGTTAACAAAAAACTCCAAGGGCTTCAAATAGCTTGTGTATAGTATACTATACAACGATCAACTTTATAGGTTGTTTATTACGAAAAAGAAGAAGTAAAAGATGAGATCTAAAAAAGTTTTATTTTAAGGGGTCGGAGAAGGTGACTGTGTCTGGGTTTCATTCAACCCTTCCCCGTCTGGTCCAATCCATATTCCCATATCAAGCCAGAGGAAGAATGCGAATAGAATGATACCGCCAAAGATTAACCTAAAAGCTCGATGTTTTTCCCATCCTGAAAAATACATGATACAACCGATGGCAAAGCAGAATAAACCTATTACCCAACCAATAGTAATTACAAATGACATCGCTCCTGTCAAGGTCTCTGACAAGAGTTTAGGCAGACTTGCAACACGTTCTACCCTCTCCCAGAGTGTATCTTCGGTTCCATTTTCTGCTCCATTTCCATTTTGCAGTAGACGAATGACGTAAGTTATTACCAGGACTATCCTCTCCTAAATTTTTAGACACGCATATTAATTCGAAGGTGTTGTGGTTTTTTGTCTATCTAGAACTGATTGATAAGTTTTCCTATATCTTTCTTTCACCTTAAGGTAGTATTGTCGGGATATTATAGGGTTTATGCTTAGACTTTGGCTATTCACGCAACTCTATAAAACAAATAAACTTGGTTGATGGTTCCATTTCATTCAAGCGTTTTCTTACTTCTTCTTTTATTACAAAACCACCGATTTTAGTGTGTTTTCATTTAAACTTTACGAGTTTCACCATCGATCAAATCATTCCCTCTTTTTAAAGGACTTTCATACCACTAATACCGGGTAACTCTATGTCAAAGATACGCTGTATCTATCTCACGGGAATCGTATTACTCTTAATATTCTCTCTTAGTGTAAACACACAGACCTATGCCGACGACGAGTTCGACTATAAATGGGATGGAGTCAACGGTCTCGGTATTCCTTATTCCATGGAACTTGAGATTGGTGATGAAGAGTTATTCGCATTTCATTTGAAGGAAAACCATGAATATGTGTTCTGGTTATACGGTCAATACTTGCAGACGGACACGGACTATGACATGGAACTCCATGATAGCAACAGTCTGATAACCCGTGCCACCGCAGCCGCTGGTCTGAATGAGATTATTGAATTTAAACCCGATCATACGGATGACTACGTTGTCGTTGTGGAAAATGATCCTCGACAAAGTGAAGCGGAATATCCGTGCAAATTAGTGGTGTTAGAAGAGATCTCAGCCAACAAAGAACAAAAGGTGTACATAGAAGGTGCGATTAATGATGACGGAGAATGGGATCCACAATTAAATACCTACTACGCCTTTTTGTTTGATGCACGAGAACAAACAAACAAAACCTTCGATGTAACGCTTTCCACTCCCAAGCAAGTAGATATGTACCAAATGCGCCTATATAAACGCCCTGTAAAAGAAGTTCGAGTTGGAAGCGAGTATGATGCGCTTGATCCCTTCAGCGAGTATGCGCTACTCACCGATGATGCGCCCACGGTCGGTGATGACCTTCAGTTTAGTTTCTACATCACCACACAATCAGGGACGGAGATGCGAGAGAAGTCCAGGTTCTTTTCTGACTATTTCATCA
>SMTZ1_10000800_pt1 | contig 57116 bp, 52 predicted proteins | sample DeeMarSWOR136_30_FD_25667 | JGI IMG/M metagenome (IMG submission 25667) | reverse complement strand
TAGCTAAATACCGTTTAAAAAAATCGAGGGGTGCCCTTTTTTCGTCCCTTTTTTGGACGAGCAAAAAAGGGGCACATCCTCAATCGCAAACCTTATTAACTCAATCCTGTCTTTATTAAATTCAACCCCATCTCACATTCCTCAAAACTTCAAAGCAAGATTTTAGTTTACATAATATTTAATAATTAAAAAAAATATTTTATTAATCTTAAAATTCAAGTAATTATAAATATTTTTAGTTTACATAAATAATCTGCAATAAATTAAAATTACAAAAAATTGTTGACATGATTTTTATTTACTGATAAAAGTAATCAGCTCTTATGTCATATCAGAGGCTGGGTTTTTTTGGTTTTTAATTATTGAGGTTTTTATCATTGGTAGAACAAAAAGAGAGAAGACGAGCATCAAGAACAGCTCTCCATACCGCTGTTATGGATGTATACCCTATTAATATGCAACCTCAAAGAGAACTGAGGGGAAAAATCTATGATGTTTCTACTTTGGGAGCAAAATTTCTTTCTAACAAACCCTATGCTAAGGACTTAAAAATCTATGTTGGTCTTTTACTGCCACATTTAAATTCTTTGATAAATATTTCTGGAAAGATTGTGCGGTGCGAAGAAAAAAGCGCTGAAGAGTACCATATTGCTATAAAATTTGATGAAGATAAATACCAGCAATCTTTATTAGAAGAATACATAAGAATTATGAAATTGTCGGATGAGCAGTGGGATAGTAGACTGTGATAGATTTGTGATAAAAGATATCACCAAACCCCTTTAGATTTCTCAGGAATACGAAAAGCAAGAAAATCAAGAAGTTTTTCTCATCTCCCCCTTTCGATTTTTAGGGATTTTTCCTCCAGAGAATTGCAAAGCGATTTTTAAATTCCCCCTTCTGCTTTTTAGGGGTTTTTCAAGTGGACGAGCAAGAAATGAACGAAAAGCCGTTAAAAAAACCGACGGGACGTCCTTTTCTATCCACCATAACTTAATCTTCTAATTTCTTGACTAATCAATAAGTCTTAGATAAAATCAAAAGCTTGAATATCTTAATAGAATTGTTGGATGGCGTATTAAAAAAGAGCGACTATGATAGAAGATAAACAGAGTGTTTTTCCTAGGCTTCCAGAGAGTTTGAATGGGCTTGGAGATTTGGCTACTGACCTATGGTGGAGCTGGCATCCCAGAGCGAGAATCCTCTTCAAGAAACTCGACCGTCCTGCCTGGAAAGAGAGCGGCCATAATCCAGTAAAGATGCTTAAGGAGCTTCCCAAAAAATTCCTTGATGCAGCGGCAAGTTACCCTGACTACATGCACCTCTATGAGTCAGTACTCGCTGAATTCAAAAGATACATGAATGAGAAAGAAAATTGGCCTGCGGAGAACTCTTCAAATCATTACTCTGTTGCCTTTTTTTCAGCAGAGTACGGATTACACCATTCCCTCCCCTTTTTTGCTGGTGGACTGGGTTTTTTAGCCGGTGACTACCTCAAGGAATGCAGCGACTTAAAGATACCTGTAGTGGCAATCGGCTTCATGTATCCGAAAGGCTATGTCCAACAGAAAATTCGTGAGGATGGCTGGCAGGAGAGCATGGAACAAATTCTTGATCGGAATGCAGCCTCGATATCAAAGGTCCTCAACGATAAAGGAGAACAACTCCTTGTTAAAGTCCCCTTGATTGAACCCCATATTCATGTGGCTGTATGGAAGATAGCGGTTGGTCGTATATCCCTTTATCTCATAGATACGGATATAGAAATCAACGACCCCTGGAATCGAGGGATTTCAGATCGTCTCTATAGCGGCGATATTGAACAAAGATTGCGTCAGGAAATCGTTCTGGGTATTGGAGGGTCCCAGGTCCTGGACACTCTGGGTCTCAAGCAATCCATCTTTCACCTCAATGAAGGTCATGCTGCCTTTGCCCTTCTGGAGCGGATTAGGGAGAAGGTGGAGGAAGGAATGTATTACGAAGAGGCGGTTGAGAAGGTGAGAAGCACTTCTGTATTTACGATGCACACCCCCGTGCCAGCTGGCCATGATGTATTTCCATTTCCTCTGATAGAAAAATATTTTCATTCCTACTGGCCCGCACTTGGACTCGATCACGATTCTTTTTTCCAGTTGGGACTCAATCCCAAGGAACCGAAGGCTGGTTTCAATATGACCGCCTTTGCCATCAGGATGTCGGAATATAAGAATGGGGTCAGCAAACAGCACGGGGAAGTGGCCCGTCGCATGTGGCAGAGTCTTTGGCCGGACTTACCAGAGGAGAAGATTCCGATCGATTATATAACAAACGGTGTTCATGTTCCAACGTGGATTGAACCAAAGATCGAACTCCTTTTTAATAAGTATCTTGGCTCAACCTGGCTCTCTGACCATGACAACCCAGCGGTCTGGGGGCTTGTGGACAAGATTCCTGACCAGGAGCTATGGAAGACCCATTACTGGTTAAAGATGAAATTGATCAATATCATCCGCGAACGTGCACGACGAAGCTGGGCAAAAGAGAAAGTGAGTCCTTCTGCTATTTTAGCCAAGGGAAATCTGTTGGACCCCTCGGTATTGACCATTGGTTTTGCCCGTCGCTTTGCCACTTACAAGAGGTCAGACCTGATTCTTTTTGATCTGGAACGCCTGAAAAGGCTTTTGAATGATCGCTGGAAGCCCATACAGATTATATTTGCCGGCAAGGCTCATCCTGCGGACGAACCAGGCAAAAGAATCTTGCAAAAGGTATTTAACACCTGCCGTGATCCCGAGATGGGGGGACGCATTGCCTTTGTGGAGAATTACACTGAACAGCTTGCCCAGTACATGGTCCATGGGGTGGATGTTTGGCTTAACAATCCTGTGCCGCTTATGGAGGCCTGCGGAACCAGCGGCATGAAGGCCGCACTCAATGGAGTCCCTCACCTGAGCATAATGGATGGCTGGTGGCTAGAGGGTTTCAATGGGAAAAACGGATGGGCTTTTGGTGAAGATAAAATAGACGGCAATCGGGATATGCAAGATGCCGAGGCAATCTATGAAATCCTCGAAAATGAGATTATTCCTCTCTATTACAAGCTCTCTGAGGACGGGATTCCACACAGTTGGGTTAAAGTGATGAAGGAGTCGATAAAGAGTAACGCTCCCCGGTTCTCATCCCGGCGAATGGTCAAGGAATATATCAATAAATTTTATGTAAACGCTTTGAAAAGACTGTGATATCAATCTCTCATGCCCTCATCTTCTGGAGGGATTTTTTCTTTCTTTGGAATAACCACAATCCCTGATTCAGTTACATGGTAGTGTTTTCTATCATGTGAAAGATCATATCCTATAACCGTATACGGAGGAATATATACATCTTTATCAATGATTGCCTTTTTTATCTTGCAATGCCTTCCGATCTCAACCCCCTCCATTAAAACGGAATCGGTTACACGGGTATAACTATGTATCCTGACACCCGGGGAAAGCACGCTTCTATCAACATGTCCACCACTGATGATACATCCCTCAGAAACAAGGCTGTCTGTTGCCCGACCAACTCTACGCTGAGGTTCATTGGCGAAGACAAATTTTGAAGGGGGGTAATGCAGCCTTGTGGTTCTTACAGGCCATTCTTGATTATATAAATTGAGCTTGGGGGTGACACTGCAGAGGTCCATGTTTGCTTCCCAGTATGTATCTATGGTCCCTATATCACACCAATATCCCCGCTCCTTCTCTTCCATGCCTGGCCAATGATTTGTCATAAAGTCATAGGCATATGTATTATATTGATTGATCATCTGCGGGATAATATTTCGCCCAAAATCATGAGCTGAATCTTTGTCATGGCGATCTTTCTCGAGCACCTCAAGAAGGGCTTCTCTTTTAAAGATATAATTCCCCATGGAAACCAATGCCATATCCTTTTTTTCAAGCATTGGTTTGGGGTTTTTGGGTTTCTCAATGAAGCCTGTTATTTGACCGTAGGGGTCAGCCTCCATCACTCCCATTTCACTTGCCTTATGAAGTGGAATGGGTACCGCAGAAATAGTAAGATCAGCGCCCTTCTCGATATGATAATCCAGCATCTGCCTCACATCCATTTTATAAACGTGATCTCCTCCAAAGATAAAGATATAATCAGGATTCTCATTCTCTATAATATTTATATTTTGATAGACGGCATCAGCAGTCCCAAGATACCACGAGTGTCCCCTGCGCATCTGGGGAGGGACGATGTCTATATAATGTTCTAATTGACTGCTCATTCTCCACCCCAAAGAGATATGGCGGTTGAGTGATTCTGACATAAATTGGGTTAATACTTTTATTCTATATAATCCAGAATTTGTAAAATTGCTCAGGACAAAATCAATCACTCTGAATCTGCCGCCAAAGGGCACAGCAGGTTTAGCCCTGTCTCTACTTAGTGGGAAGAGTCTTGCCCCTTTACCCCCAGCCATAATCATTGTTAATTTTTTTGTCACAGCTATCTCCCTTATATAGGTATTTGAAAATCTCTATCTATGATATATAAGATAGTTGTTATATTTAAATAATCTACTGTTTTTTTATTAAATGTCAAGACACTCCTTTTTTAACTTATCATAAACAGAAAAAATAAAACCCCCGACTACAAAGTGCCTTGAACTGATGAAAGCAATTCTATTGACCAAGGTGGATAATTATGATAAATTATTTATATTTAAAGGGTTTACATTATGGCAAAGAAAGAAATCAGCAAAAAAAATCTCGAAAAAAAATCGGGAGAACTCCTGCGGTATGACATTACCCTCCTGACTGAGGACGACCTTTATCTCTTTAATGAGGGAAAACATTATCGTCTTTACAACAAGCTGGGCGCTCATCCCTTAAATGTCGATGGTGTTGATGGGACATATTTTTCAGTCTGGGCTCCAGATGCCGAGAGAGTTTCAGTTATTGGAGACTTTAATGGCTGGAACACGACCAGCCATTTACTTATGCCAAAAGGAAGCTCTGGAATATGGGAGGGTTTTATCCCCGGCATAAGCAAGGGTGCTTCTTACAAATATCATATTTTCTCAAGATATAATAACTACCGCGTAGATAAGGCTGACCCTTTTGCATTTTACAACGAGATTCCGCCGAAAACTGCCTCGATTGTTTGGGATCTGAATTACACGTGGGAAGATAAGGAATGGATGGCGACCCGCCACAATCATAACTCTCTTAATTCTCCCATCTCCATTTATGAAGTCCACTTGGGTTCCTGGATGCGAATACCCGAAGAAGGGAACCGTCCGCTAAACTACCGCGAAACGGCCCAGAAGCTGGCTGAATATGTAAAGCGTATGGGCTATACCCATGTGGAATTCTTACCGGTTATGGAGCACCCTTTCTATGGTTCCTGGGGATACCAGAGCAAGGGATATTTTGCTCCCACAAGCCGCTATGGGAAACCTCAGGACTTCATGTATCTCGTTGACCACCTCCATCAAAACGGCATTGGCGTGATCCTCGATTGGGTTCCTTCACACTTCCCCACAGATGAACATGCGCTTGGTTACTTCGATGGAACACATCTTTATGAACACGCTGATACTCGAAAAGGTCTTCACCCGGACTGGAACAGTCTCATATTTAATTACGGGCGAGATGAGGTGCAAAGCTTTCTCATAAGTAGTGCCCTTTTCTGGTTGGACTTTTATCATGCGGACGGACTTCGTGTCGATGCTGTTGCCTCCATGCTCTACCTTGATTACTCCCGCAAGAAAGGAGAATGGATACCCAATAAATACGGGGGCAGGGAAAATATCGAAGCCATTTCCTTTTTGCGTCGCTTTAACGAGGAAGTCTACAAGAACTATCCGGGTGTTCAGACAATTGCTGAAGAATCCACAGACTGGCCTATGGTCTCTCGGCCAAATTATGTGGGGGGACTGGGTTTTGGTATGAAGTGGGATATGGGTTGGATGCACGATACACTGAAGTATATGTCTCTGGATCCTGTTCACAGGAAATATCACCACAACCAGCTGACCTTTCGTCTCCTCTATGCCTTCCATGAAAACTTTGTCCTCTCTCTTTCTCATGATGAAGTCGTGCACGGGAAGGGTTCGCTTCTGGCCAAGATGCCTGGGGACGACTGGCAGAAGTTCGCAAACCTACGGCTTCTTTATGGATACATGTATGCCCAGCCAGGGAAAAAACTGCTCTTTATGGGCGGGGAGTTTGGTCAGGGGAATGAATGGTACCATGAAGAGAGCCTGGATTGGCATCTGCTCGATTATCCCTTCCATGCAGATCTCCAAAGATGGGTATCAGACCTAAACCGGCTTTACCATGATGAACCGGCTCTTTATGAGCTTGACTTTCATCCTGAAGGGTTTGAGTGGATCGACTGCAACGACACCGAGCAGAGTGTCATCAGTTTAATTCGAAAGGGGCGCTCGACCAAGAGCATTATCCTCGTTGTCAGCAACTTAACGCCTGTTCCCCGCTTTCACTACCGCATCGGCACACCTCTTGAAGGGTTCTGGAGAGAAATTCTTAACAGTGACGCCAAGGAATATGGAGGGAGTGGTCAAGGAAACCTAGGGGGTATTGAAACCGAACCGATTCCATTTCACGGGAAGCCCCATTCCCTTTCCTTAAACCTCCCGCCGCTTAGCATCCTTTTTTTAAAAAAGGATAATGAATGAAAGACCTTGTAAAACTCAAATAAAGTTATCTTAATTTTTTAGCCTTTTCTTATCGAAGATAAGGAGAAGGTGAAAGGAGGATATCATGAAAGAAGTAATCGGCGAAACCGCAGGAAGAATTTGGGAAGTACTGCGAGAAAAAGAAAAAGTAAACGTTACCCAGCTTCCCAAGACTCTTAAAGAAAAAACGCTCATTGTTTACCAGGCATTGGGCTGGCTTGCACGTGAGAATAAAATAGACTACCATAAAAAGGGTGACAAAATCTTTGTCTCCCTCTCTGGAAGCGACAAAAAATAGAATTGAACAGAAGCATATTTAAAAAAAGCTTTTTCTTGGCTCCTTATTGACCTATTGGAGGTATTAAAATAAACCGCTATATTTGTATTCACGGGCACTTTTATCAACCGCCAAGAGAAAATCCATGGCTGGAAGAGATTGAACAGCAGGATTCGGCATATCCCTACCACGACTGGAATGAAAGAATAACAGCAGGATGTTATGCCCCAAACACGGCCTCTCGCATTCTTGATCCTGATAAAAGGATTATCGATATTGTCAACAACTATGCAAAAATAAGCTTTAACTTCGGTCCCACGCTTCTTTCCTGGATGCAAAACTATATGCCCGAAGTATATAAAGTGATACTCGAAGCGGATCAGGAAAGCCAAAAGAATTTTTCAGGACATGGTTCAGCCCTTGCTCAGGTTTACAATCACATGATTATGCCCCTTGCCAACTCGAGGGACAAGCAGACCCAGGTTATATGGGGATTAAAAGATTTTGAGTATCGTTTTAAAAGAAGGCCTGAAGGTATGTGGCTTTCTGAAACGGCTGTTGACCTCGAAACACTCGATATCATGTCTGAACATGGGATAAAATTCGCCATTCTTGCTCCACGACAGGCAAAACAGGTGCGAAAAATAAATGACAAAAAATGGATTGATGTAAGTAATGAGAAGATCGATCCTAAAATGCCTTACCTCTGCCAACTTCCATCCGGAGGGACGATAAATCTCTTTTTCTACGATGGCCCCATATCAAAGGATATTGCATTTGGAAAACTTTTAAATAACGGTGAATTATTTGCCAAGAGGTTGCTGAACGCCTTTTCTCAGGATCGAAATTCTTCCCAGCTTGTCCATATCGCCACTGACGGTGAGTCCTATGGCCATTATCATCGCTTTGGAGATATGGCTCTTGCTTACGCCCTGCATTACATTGAATCCAATCATCTGGCACGAATCACCAATTATGGTGAATATCTAGAATTGCAGCCCCCCGAATACGAAGTAGAAATTTTTCAAAATTCATCATGGAGCTGTATCCATGGTGTCGAGAGATGGAAGAGTAATTGCGGATGCAGCACGGGAATGCATCCCGAATGGAACCAGGCTTGGAGGGCTCCTCTACGCGAAGCAATGGATTGGCTGAGGAATACCCTTACCCCTCTCTATGAAAACGAGATGTCTCCTTATGTCAAAGATGCGTGGCAAATCAGGAATAATTATATTGAAGTCATACTCGATCGATCTCCTCAAAATGTGGAACTGTTCTTCAATCATAATGCTCATCGGGAACTCTCACCAGAAGAAAAGGTAGTGGTCCTCAAGCTTCTCGAGATACAGCGCCAAGCTATGCTTATGTATACTAGCTGCGGCTGGTTTTTTGATGATATCTCAGGCATTGAAACGGTTCAGGTAATGCAACATGCCTGTCGCGCCATGCAACTCGCTGAGGAAATAACCAGCACCTCCCTCGACCAAGATTACATTAAGATCCTTGAGCGGGCACCAACTAATCTTGCAGAGCTTAAAACAGGTGCCGAAGTCTACGAAATATTTGTAAAGCCTTCTATGGTTGATCTCCTTCGATTTGGAGCACATTTTGCAGCATCTTCTCTTTTTGAAGATTATCCTGAAATTATCAAGCTCCTTTCTTACACAGCCAAAAGCGAGATCTATGACAAAGAAGATCTGGGAATGCAGAGGCTGTGCATTGGTAAAGCAAGAATTCATTCTGATATCTCATGGGAAGAAAACATGGTAAGCTACGCAGTTCTGCATTTTGGTGACCACAACCTTATCGGAGGGGTTCGGAAATACATGGGAGATGAACCCTTTTCTACCATGCGCCAAGAAATAAAAAATACCTTTCTAAAAAGCGATATTGCTAAGGTGATTCGTTTGATGGACAAGCATTTTGGAACACACAACTATTCTCTCTGGGATCTTTTCAGGGATGAGAAGAGAAAGGTTTTAAACCAAATCCTTGAACCAACTCTAAAAGAAATAGAAGATTCTTATCGTCGCATTTACGAGTACCATCTACCGATTATGCAAGTCATGAAAGAAAAACGGATTCCCCTCCCTAAAACCTTGGCTGCGACTGTAGAATTTGTAGTAAATTTAGATCTTCAAAAGGAACTGGAAAGAGAAGAACTTGATATAGAACGGCTGCAAGATTTAGTTGAGGCAACGAAAAAATGGGCTTTACAGCTCGACAAGACAACTCTTGGCTTTCTCGCAAGCCAGAAAATTAATAAACTGATGGAAAGATTATCAAAGATCATAGGGGATATCTCACCGTTAAAAACATCAGAAGCCGTGTTAAGAATTTTAGAGTATGTCTCCTTGCTGGAAACCATAGAAGCGGTATTTAGAACTTTGGATGAATTACATCTGGAATTGGATCTATGGAGAGCGCAGAATATCTATTTTGCAATCAGCAAACATTTTCATAGGGAAATGCAAAAAAGAGCAGGAAAAGAAAATCAGACTGCTCAAAAATGGGTCGAGCTTTTTGACAAATTAGGAAATTATTTGAACATAAAAAATTAATGATGCGTTTCAAAAAAAGAGGAAGCGGTATTCTTCTTCATATAACCTCTCTTCCCTCACCTTATGGCATAGGGGATCTCGGGCCATCCGCTCATCTGTTCGCCCGTTTTCTTAATGAAGCGAAACAGAGTTTCTGGCAAATCCTTCCCTTAAACCCTACAAAACCAAGCTTTCAAAACTCTCCCTACCACAGCTTTTCCTCTTTTGCAAGCAACCCACTGCTGATAAGTCCAGAACTTCTGATTCAGGATGGTTTACTTGAAAAATCAGAAGGAGAATCTTTCCCCAGTTATCCAAAAGGGAGGATTGATTATCATTCTGTTATTACTGATAAAAAAAAGCTTTTTTATCTGGCATATGAACGTTTTAAAAACAAGGGGCAGGAGCTTGAATATGAAAGATTCTGTTCAGAAAATTCCTATTGGCTCGATGATTTTGCCCTTTTTATGGCTCTTAAATCTTATTTTAAAGGACAGATATGGTGTGAGTGGCCTCAAGATATACGGGACAGAAAACCAGAAGCTTTGCAAACATTGAAAAAACAGCTTCATGATAAGATTGAAATGGAGAAATTTCTTCAGTATATCTTTTTCCATCAGTGGTTCACATTAAAGGGTTATTGTAAGCAGCACGGCATCAAAATTTTTGGTGACATACCTATTTATGTGGTTTACGACAGCGTTGACGTATGGAAAAATCCCGAGATATTTAAACTGGATCATGAAAAGAGACCTTATGTTGTTGCCGGTGTGCCACCTGATTACTTCAGCGAAACCGGCCAGCTCTGGGGCAATCCTGTTTACAGTTGGGATGTGCTTAGGGAAAGGGGATATGAGTGGTGGGTCCAAAGAATAAAACATAACTTAAAATTATACGATTTTGTGAGAGTTGACCATTTTCGGGGCTTCGTGGCGTACTGGGAAGTTTTGGCGACCGAAAAAAACTCCATTAACGGAAATTGGATTGAAGCACCTGCAATGGACTTCTTCGGTCACCTTACTAAAGAACTTCCCGGTTTACCAATCATTGCCGAGGATCTTGGCACCATCACCCCTGACGTAAAAGAGGTTATGCAACATTTCGATTTTCCAGGTATGAAAGTACTTCTGTTTGCTTTTAGTGAAGACTTTCCCACCAATCCCTACATACCGCATAATCTTGTAAAAAACTGCGTGTTATATACAGGAACTCATGACAACAACACAATAAAGGGATGGTTTCAAAAAGAGGCAACGCCGGAAATCAAAAAGAGGCTGTTTGATTATGTGGGGCGGGAAGTAATGGTGGATGAGATTCACTGGGAATTGATACGACTGGCAATGATGTCAGTCGCAGGCATGGTAATATTTCCCATGCAAGATATTCTTGGTTTGGGCGAAGAATCACGAATGAATCGTCCAGCGACCAACAAGGGCAATTGGGAATGGCAACTTTTACCGGAGCATCTGGAATCCTCGCTGGCCGAAAGGCTTAAAAAAATGACAGAAATTTATGGAAGGGCCTGATGCTCATCTGCGGGGGCTAAAATTTGGATTAATCCCTATCAGTATGGGAGCGAGGGGTCTGAACGAGTAATGACATCACGGTAGATGGGGAGATACTTTTTTTCGAGAACCTTCTCCCAGGTAAAATTTTCATAGATATTTTTAACAGCATTTATCTGGATTTCGCTCAGAGTTTTTTTGTCTGGCTCACGGTAGACTTTAAGTGCACGCCTTAAGGTCTGAAGCAACTCCTCCGCTCCTCCCAGGTAAGAAAAACCGAATCGGCCATCCAGGGTTTTGACGAGACCGCCAACTCTGTGTACGATTGGTACATTTCCCATAAGCTGGGCAAAGAAGTCAGTTAACCCGCACGGTTCAAAGCGCGAAGGGATGACAAAAAAATCTCCTGCTGCATAGATCTTATTGGCAAGTAGATGACTGTAGCCTTTAGCCATACATACTCTTTTTTTAAACTTCTTTTCCAGTTTACAAAAACGATCGATAATGGAAGGATCTCCATCTCCAAGGCCTAGGATTTGGACATGTTCATCTTCGTTAAACAACAATTCGACTGCATCAGCCAGAATATCAAATCCTTTCTGCTGACCCAGTCGCCCGATGAATGTCAAAAGCGGAATATCTTTTTGATAATTGATCGCCCCTTTAAGAACGATATTTTCTGGTACTTCACGCCTCTCAAGCTCTTGAAGGGTTGATTTTTTACATACTTCTTTTCCCGCTAAATTTCCTTTTAGTATTGAAAAGCCTGCAGCAAGTCCGAGTTGCTCAGAATTTTCAGAATTGGATGTTTCCGGATCAATACCGTTCGTAACCCCCAAGAGTTTAATACCGTAACCAGCAAGTTTATGTCCTAACCAACCAGAAATCGAATCTTGACCACTCTTTTGTAACTCTCGGGCATAGTTTTCACTCACGGTGTTGATCGCACTTCCAAAAAGCCCCCCCGCAAGAAGGGGGTCAAAAAAACCATTGAGCAAGCTGCCTTTGATCACATCTCTTGAAACACCACATATGGCAGCCGCAAATTCTAGATCGCTAACCTCTTGATGATATCCCCTTCCTGCATTATGGATAGTTATCACAGAAGGCACATAGCGAAGATAGGGAACAAAAGTTTCTTCTGAGGCTTGTGCTATAAGCGGTAAGAGAGCGGTATGGCCGTCGTGGCAGTGGACAATGTCAGGTCTTATCTGCATTTTCCCAAGCCCATGTAGGGTGGCCTTTACCAACAAAACATTCATTGCAAAAAAGTCAATGTAGCCTTTCCCTTCTAGTTCCGGTCGTCCAAGTGCCTTTGCTTCTTCTTTCGTATACTGATAAATGCCCTGACGCTTTATCAAGCTCTTGCCCTCAGCAAGATATTGATAGCGTTGAGCCTTTATTAAATGAACTGTCAGTTTGGGCTTTATCAGACTGCTGTAAATCGTAACGGATTCAGTCCGCTTCTCAGCAGAGTAATTCATTTCCACATCGAATTCCTGGCTTTTCTTAAGATGAAGATTCTTTTTATCGATAACACGATAATAAGGAAGAAAAATATGGGTGTCGATCCCCATTGCTGCGGCAGCTTTGCAAAGACCCTCTGTAACATCCTTTATGCCCCCCGCACCCGCTAAACTGCCATACTCTCGAGAAATATGTACAACGCAATCAATCTTCGGCTCTTTGGATTGTTTGGGGTCGCTATTCATTTCAGCAGTCCTTCTAAAAGAAGATAATATTATGCTTTTTCACCGGCAATATATAATTTAAATTATATTTAATTATAATATCAGATTTTAGGTCTTAATAAAATACTTTTATCACTGTTACTTATGAGAATTTTGATAAAATTATTTATATCTGAAATTATTAATTTTGGTTTTTTTCGTCTCTTTTCCTGATTATGCTCAATGTTTTTTTCAGAAACAGGCATAGCTTTCTCCTTTCTTACCACAAGTGTAAGTTACGTTACTGGTTTTTAGGGCTGACCCATATTTTCGATTTCTCTCCACATTACATAGATAAAAAATTTTACTATTCAAGTACTAGGTGATATTATTAATATTTATACGATAAAAAGAGGGTATTTATGAAAAGACATTTCTTACATATTGGTCTTATTTCTGTTTTTGTATTCTCTGCACTTTCAAATGCAGAATCCAAAGATGTGGTCGGCTGGATAGAGAAGGTTCGCATCTGTCCCGGTAATGTGGTTGTCCACGCCAAGCTCGACACAGGCGCTGACAACTGCTCCCTCAACGCCCCCCATATTGAATTTTTTCATCGCGGAAATGATACGTGGGTTCGCTTTGATCTTACAAACCGAGAAGGAAAAACCGTAACCTTTGAGCGAAAGACGGTAAGAATAGCCAAGATCAAGCGCAAAGGGGCAAAGTGCCAGGAGCGTCCGGTTATTTTGCTTGGTATCTGTATAGGAAGCGTCTATAAGGAGGTAGAGGTGAACCTTGTGGACAGAAGCCATTACAAGTACCAGATGCTTATCGGCCGGAAATTCCTCAAGGGAGATTTGCTTATTGATTCATCCGTCAAATATACGGTTGAACCGCAATGTAAAGAACCAAGGAGAATCAGTGAATAATCGCCACCTTTATTTTTTAGTTCTCGGCCTGGCTCTTATCGGTCTTATACTCTTTCTCTTCAAGCTCTTTGTCATGGGCTTTCCCTTGACACCCTATACCCATGTTGACGTATGGAATGTAGAAGTTCGTCTCGTCTTTGATGTCGAGGACAGGCCTGTGAAGGTTGCTCTCTTTATCCCCACAACCACTCACCGCTTTATCGTTTCAGATGAAAACTTCATATCAAGGGGATACGGTCTCACAACCAAAACGGAAGACGGCAACCGTCAGGCGGTCTGGTCCATCCGCAAAGCCAAGGGGAGACAGGCTCTGTACTACCGAGCTGTGGTGCGTCAAATCAGCGTCAAAGAGCCGCATCTAGCACCGTCAAAGGAGCCAGAGATAAAAGCCCCTGACCTCGAGGGCCCCTATCTTGATGCTGCCAGATCACTCTTTTCTCAGATTCATGCCCAGTCAGCTGATCTGGAAACTCTGGTAGCCGTACTTATCCAGAGGCTCAATGCAAAGGAGCCGGACCAAAACGCTGCCCTTCTTTTGGGTAAGAATCCGAGCCTGATGAAGAAACTTCAGACAGCAGTAAGCGTTTTAACGCTGAACAAAATACCCGCACGTATTGCTCACGGTATACTCCTAGAGGAGCTGCAACGGCAGGCTACTCAAATACACTGGCTGCAGGTATACAGAGATGACATCTGGAAGAGCTATCATCCCCTTACTGGTGAGAAAAAGATCCCCGAACACTTTCTTCTCTGGTGGCACGGGGAAGAGCCGCTGGTTAAGTTAAGAGGCGGAAAAAATCTCCATACAACTTTTTCTGTCAGCCTCAACCAAGAAGAGGCTGTAAGGGCCTCGCTTGAACGAGCAAGGTTTCTCAGTCCCTCTATCATGGAGTTTTCCCTCTTCAGCCTACCCATTCAGACCCAGAATGTTTACAGCGTCCTTCTGCTTTTGCCTTTAGGAGCCTTTCTGATTGTGGTTCTGCGTAACGTTGTTGGCATCCAAACCTTCGGTACCTTTATGCCGATTCTCATTGCGCTTGCCTTCAGAGAGACACAGCTTCTGTGGGGCATCTTTCTCTTTAGTATGATCATTGCCTTAGGTCTTGCCACGCGTTTTTATCTCGAAAATCTCAAGCTCCTTCTGGTACCCCGTCTTGCCTCAGTGCTTATTGTGGTTATTATACTCATGGCCATTCTCAGTATCATCACCCATAAGCTCGGCCTGATACGGGGGCTTTCTGTAGCCCTCTTTCCCATGGTCATCCTGACTATGACCATCGAGAGGATGTGTATTGTCTGGGAAGAGAGGGGTGCCGCTGCGGCTATCACTCAGGGTATAGGGAGCCTCACCGTTGCATCACTTGCTTATCTTGTTATGACCAACCAATATTTCGGACACCTCGTGTTCGTGTTCCCCGAACTCTTACTGATCGTACTTGCAGGGATTCTGCTTCTCGGGCGATACTCCGGATACAGGCTCCTTGAACTCTACCGCTTCAAGGTGTTTGCGAAGGAGAAAAAATGATTTTCCAGCTAAAAAGAAAGCTTACGGAAAAGGGGCTGATGGGGATGAACCGGCGCAATGCCGAATACATCTTAAAATATAACCCAAGGCGTCTCTTTCCCCTTGTGGACGACAAGCTTGAAACCAAAAGGCTTGCTGAAAAGGCCGGTATTGCCGTGCCGAGCCTTTACGGCGTTGTTGAGATAGAGCGGCATATTCGCGACCTGCCTAAGCTTCTGAAGCCTCATTCTGATTTTGTGGTCAAACCGGCTCACGGAAGTGGCGGGGACGGCATCCTCGTCATCACAGGCAGAGCAAAGGCAAACTATAGAAAGGCGAGTGGTCTTCTGATGACTGAAGACGAAATTAAACGCCATGTCTCTAATATCTTAAGCGGAATGTACAGCCTTGCCGGTTATCCGGACAAGGCCATGATCGAACAGCGTGTCCAGTTTGATCCTATATTCGAACCGATCAGCTATCAGGGGGTGCCCGATATCCGCATCATCGTGTTTCTTGGTGTACCGGTTATGGCGATGTCCCGCCTTCCAACCCGTATGTCTGAAGGAAAGGCTAACCTGCATCTCGGCGCCATAGGCGTTGGGATTGATATCTCTAGCGGCACCACGCTTACAGCGGCATGGCGAAACGAAATCATAAGTGAGCACCCAGATACGGGGAATGTGGTAACAGGTGTGAAAATCCCTAACTGGGAGGCTCTTCTTTCTCTTGCTGCGAGGAGTTATGAGCTTGCCGGTCTGGGGTATCAGGGGGTGGATATCGTTCTTGATAAAAACAGAGGGCCATTGGTTTTAGAACTCAATGCCCGTCCCGGGCTTAATATCCAGATCGCCAATAATGACGGCTTGCTAAGGCGACTAAAGATTGTTGAGGAAAAAGGCAAGAATTTAAAAAGCATTGAAGAGCGCATTGCTTTTGCGCAGAAGCATTTTAAGAGTAATCAAAACAGAACCTCATGAAATTCTAATAAAGTTGTAGGATATGTTTTATATTATGCCCAAAATTTCTCTCTTAAGAAATCTAAGAAAATGTAAGATCTTATTGACAAAATATATGAATTATGAAAATATTTTTTTTAAAATGATTTATTTAAAAGGTCTATAACTTCAAAATGTTCAATACTATGGCGGAAAACTCAGTTATCCTCGAAAAAGATATCCGGGAAAAGCTCAATGAACTCAAAGAGGCTGATCTCCTAGTTGGTATTCCGAGTTTTAATAATTCGATAACGATCAGACACGTTGTAAAGGCTGTGGAGGCCGGTCTTTCAAAATACTTTCCCAATCAAAAGTCGGTGCTGATCAACTCAGACGGCGGCTCCAAGGACGGAACCATGGATGTTGTAAGAGACACCACCACCGATTTTGATACGATACTGGTTGACAGTCGAGAGGGTTTCTTTCACAAAATGGTCACACCCTATCACGGAATACCTGGCAAGGGAAGCGCCTTTCGAACCATTTTCGAGATTGCCAGACTTCTCGATGTCAAGGCTTGCGCCGTTGTTGATTCAGATCTTCGGAGCATTACCCCTGAATGGATTGAGCTCCTTATCAAGCCGGTTCTTGAGGAGGGTTATGATTACGTTTCCCCCTACTATCTCAGGCATAAGTTTGACGGAACCATCACGAATTCGATTATCTATCCGGTAACACGAGCTCTCTATGGCAAGAGAATCCGGCAGCCGATCGGCGGCGATTTCGGTTTTTCAGGCAAACTCGCATCCTTTTATCTCTCAAAAGATGTGTGGGAGACAGATGTGGCCCGTTTCGGCATTGATATCTGGATGACCACAACAGCCGTTGCCAACGGATTTAAGATATGCCAGGCATTTCTCGGTGCAAAGATTCACGCTGCCAAAGACCCGGGAGCTGACCTCAGCGCCATGCTCTACCAGGTCGTAAGTTCTCTCTTCGATCTGATCGAGGAATATGCTCCCATGTGGAAAGAGGTAAAAGGGTCTGAACCCGTCCATACATTCGGTTTCGAATACTCTGTTGGCCTTGAACAGATTAACGTAAATCTGGATGGGATGATAGAGAAATTCAGGCTCGGCATGAAAGAGCTATCTCCTTTATATGAATCCTTTCTTCCCGAAGATATCTTAAAGCCTCTTAAGGATTTGACAGAAAAGCCCAAAGAGACATTTTCCATGAGCGATGATTTATGGGTAAAAATCGTTTATACCTATGCCCTTGCCTGCCACAAAAAGATTATGAACCGTGAACATCTCATAAAATCACTCACGCCTCTGTATCTCGGCAAGGTAACATCCTTTGTCATCGAGGCATGGGAGAGCACAGCTGAGGAGTTTGAAAAAAGGCTGGAAGAGCTCTGTATCGCCTATGAAGAAAATAAACCTTATCTCATTGAAAAATGGGATGAAAATGTATAATCTCATGTAAATCAAGGAGGTCTTTATGAATACTATATTTGATAGCGTTGTCACAGAGCCTTTGAAAGATTTTTTCCAGAAATTTCTTAAATTTATGCCCAACCTGCTCAGCTCGGTTATCATATTCATCCTCGGCTTTGTCGCAGCATGGATTCTTAAGATAGTTATATCAAAAGTCTTGGGAGTCCTCAATTTTGACCGCTTCTGCGAAAAATTCGGTATGACAGAGGAGCTTGCGAGGGCTGGGATAAAGGATACGCCTACGAATCTTTTGAGCCGTATATTGTACTGGCTTGTCGTCATTGTCTTTACAATTATTGCGCTTTCTACGCTGAAGGTTCCGGCAATCGAAAACCTCATTGAGGCCTTTTTCCTCTATCTGCCCAATCTTTTTATTGCCGCCTTGATTATTATCGTTGGATATATGCTCAGCAACTTCTTGGGCAGGGCCACACTCATAGCCTCTGTCAATGCAGGAATTGAATTTTCGAGCCTGCTCAGCAGAGGTGTAAAAACAATTATCTTCCTCTTTGCCGTGGCTATGGCTCTGGAACAACTGGGTATAGGACGTGAAACCGTAGTTGTCGCCTTTACCATCCTTTTTGGAGGTTTTGTCTTTGCTCTGGCACTCGCTTTTGGCCTTGCGGGCAAAGATATTGCAAAAGAGTATCTGGAAAAAAAGTTTAAAGCAAAAGAGACTGAAAAGAGAGATGAACTGAAACATCTCTAGTTTTTCTTTGAACCAAAATTGACTTTCTCCTCAAGACAAGTAATAAATATCTCTGTAAAAGGAGGAGCACAATGAATTTCAATCAAATGATCACTGAGCTTGGCAAAGTGGCCTTTCAGTTTAAAAAAAGCGCCATCGAATTTCTCCCCAATTTTTTGGGCGCGGTGGTTATCTTTCTTATCGGTTTTTTGATAGCGAAGCTGCTTCGAGCTCTTGTATATCGCTTTTTTAAGAACATAGGTCGTCTCATCCCTTATGAAAAGGTCCAAAGCAGGCTTCAACCGACAAAGCTGGAGCCGTCGGCCTCGATAATCAGCGATATCCTTTATTGGTTTATTATATTTTTCTTTATAACCGTAGCCACTGAAGCCATGGGCCTGCCTGTGGTAACAATGTGGCTCAGCGGTATTGCCAGCTATCTTCCTAAAATCCTGGCAGCTGTTCTCATAGGAATTTTTGGTATCATTGGCGGAGTGATTCTTCGTGATATTATTATCTCAGCAGCTGCCTCGGCAGGAATCACATACGGAAATGTTTTAGGAAAATTTGCTCAATACGCCATTCTGCTCACAACAATTCTCATAGCCGTAGACCAGATCGGTATTGATATCTCATTTCTTATGAGCATCATCATGATTCTTGTCGCGGCTGTGCTCTTTGGAGCCGCGCTCTCCTTTGGCCTCGGTGCCAGAACCTCTGTCAGCAATATTCTTGCCTCATATTACTTACAGAAAACATACAAGATAGGCCATAGAGTAAAAATCGGCGATAGGGAAGGCGAGATTATCCAGATTACCCCTACTGCCGTTATTCTCGAAACCCCCTATGGCCAGGTCTGTGTGCCGGCCAAACAGTTCAATGAAATGATTTCTGTTATGCTTACAAAGGATCAATCATATGAATCATGACCTTTTGCTCTCATTCGAATTCATAAAAAATCATCCAACAGATGCAGCTTACATTCTTGAGCAACTGAAACCAGAGGAGACAGCATCATTCTTAAAACAAACTTCGCCTTCCTCAGCCGTCGGTGTTATCAGGCTGATGGATTCTATCCTAGCATCAAGATGCTTGGAAGTAATGGACTCAAATCATTCAGGAGCGATTATCGCAGAGCTTCCCTTTGAGATTTCCTCCTTGTTTTTACGAAGAATGGAGGAACAGCATAAAAAATCTATTCTAGAAACCTTGCCTTCAGATGTTTCAGGGCAACTCAGGCTTATCTTGCGCTATCAGGAAGGAACTGCCGGTGCTTTAATGGATCCAAAGGTCTTTATCGTACCAGAAGATGTGACTGTAAAAGAGGGTATAAAGCGATTCCGAAAACATCCCAGACATCTGATTTACTATATCTATGTTGTGAATCGAGACCACGCTCTTGTGGGTCAGATAAACATTCGTGATCTTTTGCTCTCCGATCCGAACGCTTTGATCTCTTCCGTTATGCAGAGAACTATCAAAAATTTATCACCCCATCTAAGCTCTCAGGCCATTCTGGCTCATACCGGCTGGCAGGAATTCCATGCTCTTCCTGTGGCCGATGAAAAAGGTATCTTTCTTGGAGCCATTGGCTATCGAACCATTCGCCGTTTGATAAGAGATGTAGAGGAGCGACGTCAAGCTTCTCCAGAAAATACAGTAGGCAAGGCCATGGGCGAACTCTATTGGCTCGGCATTTCCGGACTTATCAACTGGGTTGCCTCTACGGTCAATCCTGAAAAGGAAGAAAAATAGACATCTCTCTAACGCTATTTCTCAAAAAATAAAATCAGGAGATAAGAATATGAAGCACAAGGAGACAAAATCATCAGCAGCAACAAAGGCCCTTATTAAAAAATTTTTTCAGCTCTACCCTGATGAAGCCGCAAGAAATCTCAATAGTCTTGAGACTAAAGAGATCATGCGCCTCTTAAAGGATGAACCCATACCTATAGTTTTGAATATCTTCGAACGATTAGATGCGGATATTGGTGCAGAGCTTATCGATAAGATAGAGGATGAGTTTTTTCGCCAGTTATTTTCTGAAATTGATCCTTCATACGGAACCGCGCTTTTAGCTCGCCTAAACAAAAAGAGGGTCGAAAATCGTCTCTCCATTTTACCGAAAAACATTGCTAAAGAATTTCAGGAGCTGATGAAGTATCCTCCTGAGACAGCGGGAAATCTTATGGATCCTCGAGTCGCCTCTTTTCGAGCTGATAGAACCGTGGAAGAAGTCTTCATAAGGATTCGTGCTATACATGACCGGCGTATTACAGATGTCTGCGTCGTGAATGAGAAGGGAGTTCTTTCAGCAGTAATCCCTCTTCAGGAAATAGCCATCTCTGAACCAAATGTTCAGCTGGGTGATCTCATCAAAACCAGGCCGATCAGCATTCAGTCAATGGCTCCAAGAGATGAGATCGTCCAACTCTTAGAAGAACAAAAACTTGCCAGCCTGCCCGTGGTTGACATAAACGGAAGGCTTATCGGTATTATTCGTTACGATACGCTCGTTACTGCAGCAAAACAGGAGGCGAGCGAGGATATTCAGACAATGTTCGGTGCAGGAAGGGACGAACGAGCCCTTTCTAAGGCAACCTTTGCCATTCGAAAGCGCCTCCCTTGGCTTGAAATCAATCTTGCAACAGCCTTTCTGGCAGCGGCTGTTGTTGGAATCTTTGAAGAAACGATTGCAAGAATTACTGTCTTGGCTGTATTCCTTCCGGTTGTTGCCGGTCAGTCTGGGAATACCGGCTCTCAGGCGTTAGCGGTGACCATGCGGGGACTGGCGCTTCGAGAGATTCGCCTCAGGCACTGGCTTAAAATCGTAAGAAAAGAATTTATGGTCGGCTTTTTCAACGGATTGGCAATAGCACTCACTACATCACTCGTTGCCTATGTTTGGACAGGCTCAATCGGCTTGCCGATTATCATTGGAACGGCCATGATTATTTCTATGATCATTGCTGGTTTCTCCGGTGCTGTTATCCCTATTCTTCTCCAAACATTTGGTCAGGACCCAGCTCAGTCTTCTTCTATTATTCTAACCACTGTTACTGACGTTGCTGGTTTCTTTAGCTTCCTGGGACTGGCCACAATACTTTCTAGAATTTTTATCATTTAAAATGAAAAATCATGGGGTAGCCTTCTTTGATAACTTTGCTTTCGCACGCAAGAAAGTTACATTAACCAGACCTAAAATCAGCCCCTTATAAAAATTGTCAATTTCGCTTCAAACTCCCGTGGACAGAGGAATGGAATGAGTTTCTCATAAAGGAAATTAAACAGGTAGTCTTCATTAAGGATAGCAAACCAAAAGATGTTCAAATAGAAGAATGCTTCTCAGAATAAAATGAGGAACTTATTTGCCTTTAACACCCAACCTTTTACAGTATTCACAGAGGAGCAATCTTCCCATGCCAGAGACTCGATTTTTGCGCTTAATTCTTTTTCCTACGCTACACCTCTTGTTATTGTGATAAACTGCAGTATCAGACCTCTTAGAGTGAAACGGGCTGATTTTCATTATATCACCTCTTTTTAAATAATTTTCAATCTCTCTATACAAAAAATATGATACTTTTTTTACTTTAAAGAATAATCTAATTTTTGGCAAGCAGAAAATTCTTTTAAAAAATCTTCTATTGTGTATTTTACATCTCTTTGGTCTTTTATCGCAAAAATAATACCTCTAAAATCTAACTTTTGACTTTTTTTATTTTTAAGTTATATTAGTTGCATGAAAAAAATTATCATGTTCACTGGCAAAGGAGGGGTTGGGAAAACAACAACCTCTGTGGCTACTGCTTTTCATCTCTCTCAAGGGAAAAAGGTTGTCTTGGTATCCACAGACCCTGCCGGCTCTCTATTCAATATCTTTAACGTGGAATTCCATCGTGAGGTGATCAATGTGGATAAGAATCTGGACGTCATCGAGCTGACACGGGATGTCATTCTAAAACTCTGGAGGGAGAGATTCGGAGACGAGGTCTATGCCGTGATTTCCTCCATCTTCCCCTTGGATAAGGATATCCTTGACTATATCGAGGGGGCGCCAGCCCTGGATGAGGAATTCATGCTCTACTATGTGCTGGAGACACACAAATCGGATAAATACGACTACATTGTCTGGGACACGGCCCCCACGGCTGGGACTTTACACCTCCTAAAAGCCCAGCATATGTTCTACTCGCATCTGGGAGAAGCACAAAAGCTCTATTTGACCCTAAAGGGTGTTTTTTCAAAGATAACGCGAAAACCTGGCAAGGATCCGCTTAGGCTTATATCCAAATGGAGGGAACTCACGAATGACGTCCTGAAGATGCTCGCCCAAGACACCTCTGCTTGGCTTGTTTCGAATCCTGAGCGATTAGCTGTGGAGCAGGCTTTATCTATCGGACAATCCATCGGTGAATACGGAATCGAACTTAACGGCTACATTCTCAACCGCGTATTTCCTGAAGAGGTATGTAATGAAAACGATTTTTTAAAGAAGAAAAGGGAACATCAACTGCGCTGGCAAAAAAGCCTTATAGAGCGAGCCAATGCCCCTATAAAGATTATTCCAGAGATGGTCGGGGATATCACTGATAAAGATAAAATCCTTCAAGTAGCCTACATGCTTTACGAGAGTTAAATTCCTCTTGTAAAATATTTTCAATTGTTTCATTTTCTCTTATAAAAGCCAAACAGTAAAAACTCATTGACTAAATCCTACCATTTTGTTAAAAAATATTGATTTAGATTAAAGCTCTGATTTTACCTACCGATTTGATTATCCAGACAAATCTATAATTTTGTTGGTTATTTAAAATGAAGGAGTAAAAATTGTTTATTGTCACTGGAGGTGCTGGATTTATTGGGAGTGCTTTTGTCTGGAAGCTCAATTCTGAAGGCATTGATAATATTCTCATTGTGGATGAGCTTGACAAATCTGAGAAATGGAAAAATTTGACTAACAGGCGATTTGTCGATTATATCCACAAAGACGAATTTCTAAAAATGTTGAGCAGGGACAGCCTTCCCTTTACTATAAGTAAAGTTATCCACATGGGAGCCTGTACTTCGACAACAGAGCAGGATGCAGATTACTTAAAGCAAAATAACTACTATTACACTCAAACACTTGCAAAATGGTCGCTGAAAAAAAATATTCGTTTTCTTTATGCAAGTAGCGCTGCTACATATGGTGACGGTTCAGAGGGTTTTTCAGATGACGACAAAACAACGCTGGTTTTACAACCACTCAATATGTATGGATACTCAAAGCACCTCTTTGATCTCTGGGTATTGCGCAACAATCTCTCTCAAAAGATGCTGGGGATTAAATTTTTTAATGTTTTTGGACCGAATGAATATCATAAAGATGATATGACAAGCGTTGTCTTTAAAGCATTCTGCCAGATAAAAAAAACTGGAAGGGTTAAACTTTTCAAATCCTATAAGCCTAAGTACAAGGATGGAGAACAGGTACGCGACTTTATTTATATAAAGGACTGTGTAGAGGCTATATGGTGGTTCTTGAAAAATCGAGAAGTAAATGGAATTTTTAATCTTGGGACAGGTAAGGCACGTTCATGGAATGACCTGGCAAAGGCTGTTTTCTCTGCGATGGGAAGAGAGCCTAACATTGAATACATAGAAATGCCGGAAACCATTAAGCCGAAATACCAATATTTTACTGAAGCAAAGATGGAAAAATTCTATTCATCAGGATGTCCTGTACGCTTCTTATCTCTTGAAGATGGTATTAAGGATTACGTCACTAATTATCTACAACAAGAAGATCGATATCTTTGATGGAGTAAGAACTCAGAATGGAAGAAAACAAAATTATATCAAACGAAATATTTACTGAGGAGTTAACATGAAAAAGAATCTTTTTACTAAAAAAGTGAAAACAATTGAAGTAAAAAAATCAAAATCAATTTCCAAGCTTCTCTTGGAAATGTCGCAGACAGGATTTCAAGGAAGAAGATTGGCTGAAGCCTTTAATGTTCTTGAAGAGATGATCAAAGATAAGAACTTAACCATATTCATGGGCTATGCTGGTTCTCTTTCCACTACTGGACAGTGGAAAATAATTAATTGGTTAATAAAAAACCACTTTATCGATATCTTGGTTCCGACCGGCGCAAATATTTCTGAGGATATTGTTGAAGCCATGGGCTCTAACTATTGGCAGGGGAGTAATGTAGTTGATGACGAATCGATTTTCAAAGCGGGCTTTAATAGATACTATGATGTTTATGGAGAAGAAAAAGACTATTTGAAAATGACAGAGACGATTACAGATTTTATTCAAACCCTTGATGAAGACTATAAATATTCTTCAAGGGAATTCCTGTATCTTTTTGGTCTCTGGTTGGGGAAAAAGGGGGTTAAAAGCATCGTTACGGCTGCAGCTGAAAATAAAATTCCAATTTTTTGTCCTGCCATCATAGATAGCCCTTATGGTGATGCTGCTCTTATTGCAAAAAGTAGGGGTTTCAATCTCACCCTCGATTCAGTAAAGGATTATATTGAATTTATGCGCTTGGGAGAAAAAGTCAAAGATACAGGTGTCATTTATATAGGTGGTGGAGTCCCAAAAGATTTCATCCAGCTTTTTGCAGTCACAAGTGACCTCCTCTATCATGATAAAAAAATTCCTGACAGAAAAAATGGCCTAACCCGCCAAGGAACAGATGAAACCTATTATCCCCACAAATATGCTGTCCAAATTACAACAGATTCTCCTCAATGGGGTGGATTATCGGGATGCACCTTTGAGGAAGGACTTTCCTGGGGAAAGGAATCACCAAAAGGAAGATTTGTTCAATGTTATTGTGATGCAACAATTGCCCTGCCTATCATTACACATGCCCTAGCAGAAAAAATAAAGATAAAAAGAAAAGGAACAGACTTGTCTTGGTTATTCAAGATGAAAAAATAAATTTTTTGATCACTTGCAACTCTTGTTATCTAATGCTCACCTAATTCTATTGTATGAACTTAATATTATTCTATAGATGATTCGAATGACCTAACAAAAGAGTGTATTGCCTTACTTTTTTAAAATTTTTTTAGCTATATCATGTTGGGACAACTGATATGAACATCTTCATTCTAAGTATTATATTTCTCCTGATATCATTACTTTTTTCTATGTTAGGATTAGGCGGAGGGATTCTCTATGTACCAGTTCTTATTTTCTCAAAGATTTCGATACATAACGCTGCGGCTATTAGTCTAAGCATTATTTTAGTTACTTCACTGTCTGCTTTGTTTGTATTCTTGAAAAACAAACTTGTGGATTGGAAATTGGCACTCCTTATTGACCCTCCAACAGATGTCATGGCATTTCTCGGTGGATATTACTCTGTTTACTTTTCTGAGGACATTCTAAAGTTCATTTTGGTTTTCGCACTCATTCTTGCTGCGACCTTTATGATGAGAAAGGCTGGCCTGAAAACTTATAGCTCTTCAAAAAAGACCTGCTGGATTTGGAACAGAAATTTTAATGGAAGAAGATATGATGTAAATTTAATCATAACCCTTCCGATTACAGCGGGAATAGGTCTTCTTGCCGGTATGATAGGCATTACAGGAGGGATTATTAAACTTCCCCTTATGGTACTTTTATGCGGAGTGCCCATGGATATAGCTATCGCAACCTCTACAGTTATGGTCGCTGTAACTGCCCTTTTTGGTCTTTTTGGCCATGTGCTCGTTGGGCACTTTGACTGGAATATCGTTATTCCACTGGGAATAGTAGCTTTTATAGGAGGACAAATTGGGAGTAGATTATCTGTAAAGACTGATAAAGAAAAAATGAAAAAGATATTCGGTGTTTTGCTGATTGTAATCGCTATCAAAATACTTTTAGAGATTTTTAACTCTTTTTAGCCATAAAAATAGAAAGGCTTGACCAGACTCATCTTAATCTGGGCTTCCAAGGAGAATGATAAACTCCCGAAAGAGATCTAAATCAAAGCATCCGTTCATTTCCTTTTTCATCATTTTAAGGGCGAGAAAAGGTTTCGAAGCAAAGGCATACGAGCGATTTGTGGTCAATGCATCAAATACATCTCCAATGCTCACTATCTTTCCATAGAGATGAATATCCTCCTTTTTTAGACCTCTTGGATAACCTATGCCATTGCATTTTTCATGATGCTCTAAAATAGCATAATATGATTCTTCAGGTATCATTTTTGTCTCTCTGCAAATCTCTACACCATAGATAGGGTGTTTTTTCATAATCTCCCATTCCTCTCCTGACAATGGCCCACGTTTATTTAAAATATTCTTATCGATCTTACTCTTTCCAATATCATGCAATATGGCTCCAATCCCTAGTCTATTCAATTCATCTTTATCCTCAATACCTATTTTTTCAGCCAATCCTATAGAAAATAAGCAAACATTCACTGAATGGGTATAGGTGTAGTAGTCATATTTAACTAACTTCAAAAGATCCTTAAAAGTTCTTTTACCTGCCACAAGAAAATTAACGGTATTTTTTACGAGTTCCTGTGTTTTTCTGATATTCGTTCCTACCCTTGGATCTTCCATCACTTCTTTTACTAAATGGCTGGAGTAGAAGTAGAGTATCTTTCCCCTTTTCTCAAAACTTGTCTTTTGATTGGTTATTATTTCTGATAGATTGTCTTCTAAATATTTTTTATATTTTTCTATATCATCTACATCCACATATACAAAATCTGTATCACTATCAATAAGTTTATTCTTTAACTCTCTATCAAAAGGAATATCCTTGCTTCTGTAGTACACATAGTTACCATTCACATTTATATAGAGATCAAAATCGGTTACTTTATTAACCAATAAGCTCTCAGTTGGGATCACGAAATATCCATCCTTTTCAGTGTAATACTCCACCATATTATAGGTCTCTTTTTTAAATTTAAAATTATTCAACTACTTATCGTCATTTTTAATAGAAAACTATAACCCCTTTCTGCATGAAAAATAATAAAAGAGACCAAAAGTTGATGTTTTTTATAAGATTTTGATAGTTTTACGGTTTTTGCTCTTTATTTTTCTTCTAACAGATCAGTTCATCATACAAAACCTGTCAATCAAATAGTATTGACTTTATCTCATTTATTGGTTATAAAAGTATCCTTTCTACTAAAGGAGTCTTTTCTATTTTTAATAAAGTCTGTTTATTTAACATAATAAATTCTTTTAAACAAAATGCCCCTCTTTAAAAAAGAAGAAGACAAGGTTCAAGAATTAGAAGAGAAGCTTCAATTTCGTGAGAAGCTTAATTATGTAACAAACAGGATTAATTCTGCCAGTAATATCGATGAAATTCTAATTCAATTAAAAGAGGAAATCTTAAGTCTCTTTGATGCCGATAGAATTACTATATATGCTGCTGACCCTATAAATAAGGAATTGTACTCAAAATATATTGTCGGTTCTGAAATTAAGGAGATAAGGGTTCCCATATCCCCTTCTAGCCTTTCAGGATATGCAGCTTATAAAATGGATATGGTTAATATCCAAGATGTCTACAATACCACGGAGCTAAAAAAAATAAATCCCAGCTTGAATTTTGATGGAAGCTGGGACCAGAAATCGGGATATAAGACAAAACAGGTATTGGTAGCTCCAATACGTTTTGAGTACAGACTTTTCGGTGTTATTCAATTAATCAATAAAAAGGGTGGAAGTGCATTTACAAAATCAGATGAGGAAAATATTCTTGAAATCGCCAGAATCCTAGGAATTGCCTTTCGAAACCAAGCAAGAATGGTTCAAACCCGTTTCAATTATCTTATCAGTCAGAATATTATTGCTGAGGATGAATTGAAAAAGGCCATTTCTACTGCTAAGGAAAGGGGGAAAGACATCGAAAAAATTCTTATTGAAAATTTCAAAGTCAATAAGAAAGATATCGGTATATCCCTCAGCCAATATTATGGATGTAAGTTTACTGAATTCAGCGATCGTATCATTATCCCAAAAACACTAACGAAGGGACTGAATTTAGCCTATTTAAAAAAGTCGCTTTGGGTTCCCATTGCATTTTCTAATGGAAAAGCAATCATTCTTATCGATAATCCAAATGATCCAAAGATCGGTGAAATAAAAACTCTGATTAAGGCTAAGGAATATGAATTTCAGATAGCTTTAAAGGACGACATCCTTAAATTTATTAAATCTTTAGAGATGGATGACAGTAAAAGTCAAGCTTCAATCTCAGATCTTCTCGATGAATTGGATGTGAAAAAGGAAGACGAAGAAGTAGATATGGAAGATTCTGAAATCGATGAAAACGCAGCAACAATTGTTCGCCTTGTTAATCAGATAATTATCGAGGGATACGAGAAGGGTGCCTCTGACATTCATATCGAACCCAACAAGGGGAAGAAGACCACGGATATTCGTTACAGGATTGACGGTGTATGTATGAAAAACCTTGAAATACCTTTCAGTCACAGTAAAGCTCTCATATCTAGAATCAAGATTATTGCAAACCTTGATATTGCAGAAAGAAGACTTCCCCAAGATGGTAAGATTAAATTTATATATAAGAAGAGCCCTATTGAACTCCGCGTTGCAACGTTGCCAACAGTTTCGGGAGAGGATATTGTAATGAGAATCCTTACTACTGGTAAATCTTTACCATTAGAGGACTTAAATTTCTCCGAAAGAAATTATAAGCATTTCAAAGAGATCATCTCTAGACCCTATGGTATTATTCTCGTTGTGGGACCTACTGGCTCAGGCAAAACGACAACCCTCCATGCTGCCCTTGCAAGCATTAATACTCCGGAGAGAAAGATATGGACTGCGGAAGATCCCGTTGAAATAACTCAGTACGGCCTTCGTCAAGTAGAGGTCAAACCTAAGATCAAATACGATTTTGCAGCTGCCATGCGTTCCTTTCTGAGAGCTGACCCTGACGTGATTATGGTAGGTGAAATGAGGGATCATGAAACAGCAGAAATCGGCGTACGAGCATCTCTAACAGGCCACCTGGTTTTCAGTACGCTTCATACCAACAGTGCATCTGAGACCATTACCCGCCTTATTGATATGGGAATAGACCCACTTAATTTCGCTGATGCACTCTTAGGTATCCTGGCCCAACGTCTGATTCGGACCTTATGTATAAAATGTAAAGAGTCATATCACCCCACAAAAGAAGAGTTTGAATCCTTGGTAGATGCCTATGGAAAAGAATTCTTTCCTGAGCTAAAAACTGCATATACTGATAAATTCATGCTTTTTAGAGCCAAAGGTTGTGAATTTTGCAATCAAACAGGCTACAGAGGTAGAGCCGGAATACACGAGCTTTTAATCGGTACAAAAAGGCTAAAGAATCTTATTCAGAGCAAGGCTACTATGGAGGAAATCAAGGGGCAGGCTATAAAAGATGGAATGAGAACCCTCTATCAGGATGGTATTACAAAGGTTTTAAAGGGGATAAGCGATCTCAGACAGGTAAGAAGTGTGTGCATGAATCAGTAAAAAGATACTTAAAAATCTTATCCTGAGTTCCTCATAATCTTCTTAATCCACCAATAATTTCAAATCAAATTCATATTTAGAAAAAGTTTTTGAATTACCTCTGGTTATTGACGAATCCCCTGTCAACTTATAATATTTATTATGATAAGTCTTTTTTAAAAAACCTGTAGGAGGAGTTTTGATAAAAAATCATAATTTAATTTCATCAGGAATAGTGATGAAGAGAAGATTCTTTTTAAAAATCTTAGGGATAATAGGCCTGGTGTTTACTGCTAATCCTATAATGGCTAGACCTTTAAATATAATGAAATCTTCAGATAAAAAATCTTCTAACCCATTAAAAATAAAGGTTTATTCAGTTCAAAAGAAAGGATTCATCATGACCACCAAGGTAATCAAGACCGAGGCTGAGTGGAAAAAGCAACTTACACCAGAACAATTTCGAGTCACTCGAAAAAAAGGGACAGAACGAGCGTTTTCAGGTGAATATTATGACAGCAAGGAAGAAGGAATATACCAGTGTATCTGCTGCGGTAGCGACCTTTTTAGCTCAGATACAAAGTATGACTCTGATATAAAAACCGAGGTTGATCGAAGCTTCTTTATGCAAAGAACAGAGGTTTTATGTATCAGGTGTGACGCCCACCTTGGCCATGTTTTCAATGATGGTCCACCACCAACTCACAAGCGTTATTGCATTAATTCTGCTTCTCTTAAACTCGTTAAGAAGAGATAAAAGGCAAGATTGGTGTTCCCGGTTGGTCCAATTTGAGCGATTTATAGATATTTTTTAATCTATTTTGGTTGAATCATTCAGCATTTTTAGAGCGAGCTGCCTTTTATCATCGTTTGCCAGATATATCGTCTGAGTTGGGAAGGCGAAGTCAATCCCTTCTTCATTAAACCGACGGAGGATCTCCTGATTAACCTTATGATTAAAGGCCAAAAAATCCCAATACTTGGGTGGATGATACCAGTAAATCATAATGATGTTTAAGGAGGCATCATTGAATTCGTTGAAATAGACCCTTGGAGGACGCTCAGTCTTCATCCCTTCATGGTTATCTAAAATTTCCTTGATAATCTCTACAGCTCTCTTAACCTTATCCAGAGGAGTATCGTAGGTAATGGTAATATTGCTCAAGCGTCGAATAAAGTGACGCTTGCCGATATTCTTAATAGTCCTGTTCGCCACGATGCTATTAGGTATGGTTACAAGATGTCCCTCCAGGGTTCTTATTTTTGTTGAACGAAAACCCACTTCTTCAACAGGTCCGTCGTGATTCTCAATAACAACTCGATCACCAACCTCAAAGGGTTTATCTGCCAGAATCACGATTGAGCCAAAGAAATTTTTTATAGAATCCTGAGCAGCCAGAGCCACGGCCAAACCACCAATACCCAAACCAGCCAGAAGAGTGGTTATGGGCTTGCCCGATACACTCTCAGCGATCATCAGACCGACTATGATAACAATCGTTACCCTCAGGCTCTTGCGAATCATGGGAACCATCATGTCATCGAGCTTGCTCTTGCTTTTGCCAGTTAATTTGTTGAGAAAATATTCGACAATATCAACGAGATGATAGACAAGATAGGCCAAAGCTAAAATAAAAAGTATGCGGGTTGTCGCCTCCACTGTTTTTTGAACCTCAGGGCTTAGTTTTAAAAATAGAAAAGAGATGTGAAAACCTGCTGCAAAGAAGAGAAGAACAATCGGCTTACCCAAAAGATTAAGGAAGAGGGATAAAAACTCCCGATTTGGCACCTCTTTAAGCTTTTCTGCTTTGCTCTCAAGAATGTAGCGTATCAATCGCCCTGTGGAGAAGGATATCAGGATAACAAGAAAGATAACGATATATCGCCAGAGTTCAATCCCAGCAATCATAAAAGTTTTTACAAATTCCATAATTAAATCCTCCTAAATAACATAATTTTTTTCGTAAAAAAAAATAAATAGCATTTTAAATAATAACTGTCAATTATAATCAATCCTTCGAATATAAAGCCTCTTTTCCTTTATCTTCCTCCGCTTACCCTTATTATCTCTCCAGTAATGTAGTTTGCTCCATCTGATGCAAGGAAAGCCACAACCTCAGCTATCTCTCCTGGGGTGCCTATCCTTTTTAAAGGGATTTTAGAAATGATCCTTTCTAATCTTTCAGGGGTAGAAAATTTATCGTGAAAAGGGGTATCAATAAGCCCAGGGGCAATCGCATTAACTGTAATCTCATAAGGTGCAAATTCCTTTGCAAGGCCAATAGTTAAGCTGTTAACCCCACCTTTGGCAGCAGCATAATGAACAGATTCTCCGGCACTTCCGTGAAAAGAGGCAATGGATGATATATTGATTATCTTGCCGCTCTTTTGTTTTACCATTATTTTAAGGACCTCTTTAGAACAAAGAAAGGTTCCCTTTAGATTAACACTCATCACCTGATCCCAGAGTTCTTCTTTACAATCGAGAAATTTTGATCTCTGAATAGGGCTCCCTGCATTATTTACCAATATATCAATCCTCCCAAATTCTTCGATTGTCTTTTTCACCATATTCTTAACATCTCTCTCTATTCCTACATCTCCCTGAATGACAAGACTTTTTATACCAAGAGACTCTACCTTTTCTCCAACAACTAAAGCCTCTTTTTTACTTTTAAAAAAATTTATGACCACATGAGATCCTCTTTTTGCCAAAGCTAAGGCCGTTGCTCTTCCGATTCCTGTGCTGGCTCCTGTAATAATAGATACCTTGTTTAATAGATCTTTTTCCATTTCTCTCCTCTTTTGGTTTCTGTTGAGACTTTATATTATCTTTGTTTGTTAATTATTTTTATCATGATTTATTCAATTAATCAAACAGATAAGATTTATTTGAAATTATCTAAAAACTCTCTCATATTTATTAATGAACAATATAAAACAGATTATTCTAAAAGGGGTTAAACAAAAGGTGCAAAAAATTTCCAACAAACAGCTCAAAACTATATGGTGGCTTGGGCACTCTCTGGGCCTTGATGAGGACGAGGTGCATGATATGGTCTTGAGAATAACCGGTGACAAGTCAATCAGTCGTCTCAATAGTTTTCAGGGAACAGAGGTAATCAAGACATTTATTGAAATGGGAGCCCCTGTTCCTGTTCCCAAAACTTCACGGAGATCCACAGATAAGAAAAAAAGGAGATTGAAATTTAAAAATAGCCTCGTTTTAGCAACTGATAAGCAAAAGAAAATGATTTATAAATTGTCCACAAAGGTCTTCTGGATAAAGAAAGATGGTTTTAAGAGATGGTTACTAACGAGCTATGGCATCTCTGAAATCAGGACCAACTGGGATGTTACAATGGTAAAACAGGGGCTTTTGAGTCTTATTCGCCAGCAAAAGCATATCAAAAACTAAAGTAACCCAAAACTTCTGTCATGAAGCCATTGTATCTAGAGATAAAAATTGTTTTGCACGAGGCTTTCAATCTTCATGATTTCTTCCTGAGTTAAGTCTTTACTATCCCCTGCCTTTAGATTTTCTTCAGCCTGTTGCTCATTCTTGATCCCAGGAATAACTACTGATACAGCATCATTTTTTAGCACAAACTTTAAGGCAGCCTGAGCCATGGTTCTATCCCTATTTTCTGTGAGAAACTTAAGTTTTTCTGCTGCCTTGAACATATTTAGTTTATAACCCATTGGCATAGAAGCTCGGATATCGCCCTGTGGAAATTTAGATTTTGAATCATATTTTCCTGTTAAAAAACTATTGGCAAGGGGTTCTCTGGCGATGATGCCAACACCACGACTCTTGGCAGTGGGAAAGAGTTCCAAGACAGGCTCCTGGTTGAAGATATTGTAAATTACCTGTATACTTTCAATGTTCCCTATCTTCATTGCCTCTATACCTTCAACAGAATCGAAGATAGAGATACCCGTGTATCTGATCTTTCCCTCTTTTTTTAACCCCTGAAGAGTCTCGAAGACCTCTCCTTCTCTTATTAATGCTCTATTTGGATTATGAAGTTGGTATATATCAATATAATCGGTCCTCAGCCTTTTAAGGCTCTTTTCAATAGCAAATCGAATGTAATCTCTTCTAAAGTTAACACTAGCCCCCACATTATAAAAATCACCACCTACCTTTGTTGCGATGATATATTTTTCTCTTTTTCCTTCGAAGGCTTCTCCCAGAAGTTTTTCACTGTGACCATGGCCGTAAACATCAGCCGTATCAAAAAAGTTACATCCCATATCTATCGCCTTTTTTATTGCCTTTAAGGAATCCTTATCGTTTGTTGGACCATAGCTATTTCCATGCTTGTTCCCACCAATAGCCCACGCTCCAAAGCCTATTTCTGAAACCTTCAATTCAGTCTTCCCAAACCTTCTATATTGCATGATTTCCTCCTGAAAGATTTATGCCTAAAAATCTTTTATAAAATATAATAACCTTTTCTCTTTTAAATGCAAATTTTTCAGACAGGAGCTTGAATTTTTAATTCATAGCCTTAATATTTTTAATAAAGGCTTTTTAAGGAGGATGAATTATGGAGGAAAAGGGGAAAGGGGAATTAAGGGAAAGGGTCTTTCCATATAAGAGATACATGATAAAAGAGGGTCTCAAGCCTGGTTCGGATAAGTTTCAGTATTATTTTGCTGTTACCGAAGGTGTTGAAAAGAAAGCACATTATTGCGTATGGGTGGATGATGAGGTTTTAGCCAAAACAAAGGAGTTTCAGAAGGCTTGCAGAGGAGTGCTTGAAGAAGAATTTATAAATACTCATAAGAGTGAGTGGCTCAAATGGGTTGAAGAAAAGCTGGAAAATGAGGATTTTAGAGATACGGTTTTAAAGATTGAAAAGAGCGGGACCAGAGAGATCGATATGAGTGAGTTGAAGGAAAAGCTGGAATTTAAATGAACTATTCTCCTTATGTAATGTATTGTTAAATCATTGAAAATAATCTTCTCGGATAACCTTAAGAATCTATTATTCAAATCTTAAGGCTTGTATAGGGTCAGTATCAACAGCCTTTTTTGCTGGATAAACGCCGAATAAAAGCCCTATGAAGGTAGATATAACTACTGCGATAATGCTTATAAACCAAGGAATGGCAAGAGTCCATTCTGTTGTTTTTGTGATGATAAAGGATACCAGAATTCCGATGATAATGCCGATGATTCCCCCGCCGAGGCTCAAAGTAATCGATTCTGTCAAAAACTGATAAAGAATATCTTTTACTGTTGCGCCAACAGCTCTTCTTACCCCAATTTCCCTGGTTCTCTCTTTGACAGAAACAAGCATCACGGCCATAATCCCGATTCCTCCGACAAGGAGGGATATGGCTGCCACGCCGGCTATGAGAAAGGTGAAGGTCGTGGACGTCTCTTTCTTTGTCTCCAGAAGCTCCATCTGCGTGAGGATGGTAAAATCATCATCAATGTCTTCGGCCAGCTTGTGCTTTTCCCGAAGAAGATTTTTTACCTGCAGAAGGCAGCTTTCAATCTCTTTCTCATCTCTTGCCTGAAGATAGATGGTGTTGAGATAGTCGACGTTAAAGACCCGTCTCATGGCTGTGGTAAGGGGAATGACGATTCTGTCGTCTTCATCCTGTCCGAGAGCATCTATCCCCTTAGGCTCAAGAACCCCTATTACTGAAAAGGGAATCTTGTTGATTCTGATAATCCGGCCAAGAGGAGATTTGTTTTCAAAAAGGTTTATTTCCACACTTTTTCCGAGCACGGCAACCCTTTTAGAAACTCTCACATCTTCTTCAGTAAAAAGCCTCCCGCTTTGAAGCTCAAAATTTTTAATCGAAAAGAAATCAGGAACCGTGCCCATGACTATTGTTTTTGTTGTCAGGTTTTCGTATTTGACAGAAGTGGTCTTTTCCACGGTCGGGGCGGATTTCGCAACGGATGATATCTCTTCTTCGATAGCCTTTGCATCCTTCAGCTTCAGCGTCGAGACCTGACCGAGCGTCCTCGGTCTTCCGTGATGCATGACGACTTCTCCCGCACAGACCGATATGAGATTTTCCCCCATCCCTTCTATCTGTTCAATAACCTTCTTTTTCGCCCCCTCGCCAATGGCAACCATAATCATGACAGAAGAGATACCGATAATAATCCCAAGCAGTGCAAGAAAAGACCTGAGCTTATGAGAAACCAGAGATTTTAAGGCGATGGATATGGACGTGTTTTTTTTCATCATATTTTTTTCTATTTAAAAGCCTCCACAGGGTTGAGCTGGGTCGCCTTTCTTGCGGGCTGCATTCCGAAAAGAACCCCCACAAGAAAAGAAAAAGCAAAGCCGAGAACAAAGGGCTGCCAGGATATGGCTGTAGAGATTGATGTCATAAGGGGCAGAAACTTTGCGATAACAAGCCCTAAAACAATTCCGATAATTCCGCCGAAAAGGGCAACGAGAACAGCCTCCATGAGAAACTGTAAAAGAATAGCCCTTCGTGTTGCCCCGAGCGAACGCCTGATACCGATTTCCCTTATCCTTTCATTGACAGAAACCAGCATAATGTTCATGATGACGATCCCGCTCACCAAAAGGGAGATGGTCGATATCAAGACCAGCATCTGGTTCAGCGTTCTTGAGGACTCGGTTATCCATTTCAGGAGACCCTCGGCTGTGATAACCCTGAAATCGTCCTCGACAGACGGTGGAAGACGGTGGTTTTTCCGGAGGATTTCTCTCGCCCTTTCTGCGGTAATGTCGACTTTTGAGGGGTCGTTTACAAGCACCCTGATACTGTTTAGATAGTTCCGATTGAAGATTCGCTGGGCTGATGTGGTTATAGGAATTACCAATCTATCATCCGCATCATGACCGCCTCCGGTAGTCCCTTTTTTCTCAAGGATTCCTATGACCTGGAAAAAGACATTTTTGATTCTGATATATTTACCGATAGGGGTTTCGTTTCCAAAGAACTCTCTGACAATGGTGTTTCCAATGACAGCGACTCTTTTTACGCCGATGACATCCTGATCCTCTATAAATCTCCCCTCTTCCATATCCCATTTTCTGACGACCTGCCAGAGAGGGGTGCTCCCTTCAACCCTTGTGGTCTTGTTCTTGTTTTTATAGGCGACCCTTATATCTCTCTCTCTTTGATAGACACCAACCACTTTGGCGTTTGGAAGCTGCCTTATATCTTCCGCATCTTTTAAAGAAAGGGATGTGGCTTTTGTCCTTCGGCTAGAAAAGAACTTACCACCTCCGGATGCAATAAGAAATGCATCGGAACCGAATCCGTATCTATTCATCCTGTCTATAACCGTTACCTTTGCTCCCTGTCCTATGGATACGATGACCGTGAGGGCGGCGATGCCGATAACGATTCCAAGCATCATGAGGGAGGTGTTGAGTTTGCTATGGTTGAGGCCCTTCAACGATTCTTTAAACAGCCTTAAGACCTTCATCGCTTTTCTTCCTGCTTTTGAGCTCGTTGAGGCTAGTGAGAGCGTCTTTCGGGTCTTTAAGCTCTTCCTCTCTCTCTATCCTCCCGTCCTTCATATGAATGATCCGCTTTGCATGGGTAGCGACTTCTCTGTCATGGGTGATGCAAACGATAGTCTTTCCTTCCCGGTGAAGTCTCTGGAATATGGAGAGGATTTCCAAGCCGGAGTGGGTGTCGAGATTCCCTGTCGGTTCGTCCGCGAGGATAATACGAGGGTCGTTTATCAATGCCCTGGCAATGGCGACTCTTTGCTGCTGGCCTCCTGAAAGCTCATTCGGTTTGTAATAAATCCTGTCTCCAAGGCCGAGAAAGGTTAAAATCTCTTTTGCCTTCTCCCCAGCATTCGTGGGGTATTCCTGGCTGTAGATTAGGGGGAGAAGGATGTTATCAATTGCTGGTGTTCTGGGAAGGAGATTATAGGACTGAAACACAAAACCGATTTTCTTATTTCTTATTCGCGAAAGCTCCCAGTCGCTCAGTTTCTCAACCTCTTCACCTTCAAAGAAATAGCGGCCGCTTGTCGGTCTGTCTAGGCAGCCGACGATATACATGAGAGTGCTTTTCCCCGCGCCCGAGGGAGCCATGATGGCGGTGAACTCCCCCTTTTTAATCAAAAGGTCAATGCCATGAAGAACAGGGGTTTCCAGCTTTCCGTTTTTAAATACCTTGGTTATCCCCTCAAGCTTTATCATCTCTTGATTCTCCTCAGGTTCTTTTCTGCCTCAGACAGGGGATAAAAAACAGCGACCTCTTCCCCCTTTTTAAGCCCATTGATAATCTCTACAAAACCCCTCTCCCTCCATCCTGTTTTTATAGTTCTTTCTATTAGTTTCCCACGATTGAAGACATAAACGATTTTTTTTCCTTTTATATTTTTTATCGCCTCAGTAGGAATAGCCAGTGCATTCTCTTTTGTTCCAATAATGATATTGACATTTGCAGTCATCTCAGGCCGGAGAAGATCGATAAAATCATCCTTTATCGTAATGATGACCTCGTAGTTAACCACATTTTCCTGTATGATGGCCTTTGGATAGATGGCCACCACCTCTCCTCTAAATGGCCTTTTTGGAAAACTATCTACAGTGAAGGTTGCCTGCTGTCTCAGCTGAATTTTCCCTATATCTGTTTCGTCAACAAATGCATCAACCTGAAGTTGAGAAAGGTCAATAATGTTTACAAAGGTAGGGGCATTGAGACCGGCAGCTACGGTCTCTCCTTCCTGGGTAGATATGGATGCTATGGAACCGGCTATGGGGGCCCTTATCCTCGCATAGGAAAGTTCTGTTTCTAATTCCATAAGACTTGCTTTTGCCTGTTTTATCCTTGCCTTTGCCAGAGCCAAGTCCTGAAGATATTTTGTTTGAAGGTAGATAAGGTTTTGTTTTAATGCTCTATGCACAGCCTTTAAGACATCGAGCTCTTTTTTTGCCTGATCAAGTTTTTCCTGAGGAGAAACGCCTTTACTAACAAGGGATTGTTGCCTTTTATAGTTTATCTCTGCAAGATTAAGCTCAGCAACTTTTTCATCTATTTCAGCCCTGCCCTTTTCTATCTCTTTAGGGGTCTGTTCTCTTATGGCGGTCTCTTTTGCTTCTTCTGCAAGCAGATTTGCTTTTGCCCCTTCAACCTTGGCGAGGAGGTCATTATGTTCTATGGTGGCTATCAGATCACCCTTTTTGACCTTGTCTCCAATCTTAACCATAAGTCTTTCTACAAGCCCGGAAATTCTGGAACCTACCTTCACTTCTGCTCCTATCACTGGCTTTACTGTTCCGGTAGCAAGTATGGTATGATTGACGGTCCTAAGTACCACCTTCTCTAATTTAAAATCTTTATCCTTTCCCTTGCCTTCTTTTGTGAATCTTAATCCTAAAAAGACTCCTATGAGGAGAATGATGATACTGGTAGCTATAATTAAATTTTTTCTGTTTTTCAATTTATCTCTCATCTGTTCCTTAACCTTTTAGAAAAAGTAATCATTTATAAGATAGAATAGTTTCCTTATTCTGTCAATTAAGAATTTTTTTAATCACATTTTTTGTAAAAAATGTATGGTTATTCAGAATTATTATCGCAACAAATGTGCCAAAATATAAGTTAATTATTTTATTTCGGTTTAGAACTCATGGTTTTTTAAACCTAACCGTATAATTCCAGAAATTCCCAAGTGCTTCATCTAAAACAAAACCTGCTTCTCCGCCCATTCTGATTGTGGTAGATTTTAAAGGATAATCGGGATCGGGAAAAAACTCTGTTACAGCAAGGATTCCGCTTGGCTTCAATACTCTTTTTACTTCTCTCAAAGCCTTTTTCTTATCAGGGATTTCTTGAAGAACGGTAATCATATATACAAGATCAAGAGAGTTGTCACTAAAGGGCAATTCATAGGCATTTTTGTTTATGAGTTCAATATTTTTGATATCTTTGTTCTGGGGTTCATTGAGTTTATTTTCCAACTGCTTCAACATCTCTTTTTGAATATCAAGGGCATACACTTTTCCTTTTTTTTCAACTGCGCTTGCAACAAAAGTAGTAAAAGCTCCGCTCCCGCATCCCACTTCTAAAACATGCATATCTTCCTTTATGCCGCTTCTTTGTATCAACTTATCAGGGGGTTGTAATTTCCTTCTAAAATTGCTGTCCAGAATAGACCCGATAAACGCAGGGGCAGGAAAATGATAAATCTTTCGAATGATTCTGAGAACAACCTGGTGTAAAAAAATCAGCCCTAAAATTCCTATTAACAGAATTTTAATTACCATGATCTTCTCCTTTTTTTGTATTAGATATTTTAACAGAGTATTTTCCATAAATAAAAAATTTTAATACCCTTTTAAGATTTTTTCAGGTCTTTGGAGAAAGATAAAAAAGAAAGCTATAATTACTAAAGTCCTTATAAAAACATGTCGATAAATATGTAACGATAATTTTCAAATTTTTAGGGTATTTTACAAATGGAAATAATAGGACAAAAAGAGAGACGTCGAGCACCGAGAACAGCTCTCCATACCGCTGTTATGGATGTATATCCTATAAATATACAGCATCAAAGAGAACTGAGAGGAAAGATCTATGATGTTTCTACTTTAGGAGCAAAATTTCTTTCTAACAAACCCTATGCTATAGACTCAAAAATCTATGTTGGTCTTTTGTTGCCGAATTGTAATTCTCTGATAAATATCTCTGGAAAGGTGGTGCGGTGCGAAGAAGAAAGCGCTGAAGAGTACCACATTGCTGTAGAATTTGATGAAGATAAATACCAGCAATCTTTATTAGAAGAATACATAAGAATTATGAAATTATGGGATGAGTAGTATCAAAAGTCCTTCCATGCATCTCTCTTCATCATCATACCCAGCAAAGCTTTAATGAACAGGTTTTATTCCCAATTCTTTCATCTTTTTCTTGCTGGGAATCCCTTCTCTTGTCCATTCTCTTAGCTGATAATATTCATCCAGCATCTTTTTGAAGTCAGCAGGTGATATCGGTGGGATATTTTCTCTTCTTGGCACTTTGAAAAACCTTATGGGAAGCCAATCATCTCTTTTCCTCGCCCCTAATCGATGGTTTATCATTCGCTTGAGATTGAATATTCGCTCCCCTAATCTTAGCAACCTCTTGTTAGAAAACCTCCAGCCTGTTATATCTTTAAGCCATGTATTTAACAGGGTAGGGCCAAGTCTGCTCCTGACAAAAAACTTACAGATTCCAAGGGCATTATACAGTGTTAAAAGATTATGCATCTTGAAATTATTCAATGCCTTATTTTGAGTGGATAAACCATCAGAAGGTATTCCATGGAAACCTATGTCAGGAATTGAGAGCCCCAGGTCTACAGAAAAGGGCATTCCCTCCATGTGGTCAGCTCCTCGTGGAGCCACAGCATAATTCAGGCCCATGGATATGAAAGGCCTGGGATCGTGCATGGGCACCTCAAGACCCTTTACGTGCACAGCAAGGTCATGAAACTTCTTCCCCAGTCTTTTTGCTGCATCAACGACACCATCAGCCAGTATCCTTCCCATCCCCTCTCTTTTGCCCATTTTATGGATCAACTTCAGGATGATGTCCGGATCGCCCCATCTCAGTTCCAGCCCATCCGTCTCCCTTTTTGTAATGAAACCCTTCTCATATCCCTCTATCAGCATGGCAATTGTAACTCCTGCAGATATGGTATCCAAGCCGTATCTGTTACACAAACTATTCGCATATAGGATGCTTTCTATATCATCGTTCATGCATAAGGCTCCAAGAGCTGCTAGTGTTTCGTATTCAGGGGTGTGGCCTGTTAAGGACCCATATCTGCTATCCTTTATATCAATGAGATTTGTGCAATAAACAGGACAGTTGAGGCAGGCCTGGTCCCTTACATCATATGCAGAGTGGATAGCTCTTCCATCAATTTTATTTGCTCCTTCTCTCCACTCTCCTGGCAGAAAACCCTTTATTGGCATATCTCCAATATATTCTAGATTTGCAACACTTCCGGAAGTTCCATATTTCTTAAATTCCCCAAACAGTTCTACTCTTTCTGAATAAAATCTTAAGATATCCTCTCTAAGAGCATCACTGTTATAAACTTTGATACCTCTTGTTCCTTTTATAGCAATCCCTTTAAGATTCTTTGAGCCCATTACTGTGCCAGTACCGCTCCTTCCCGCAGCTCTTCCAAGAGCGCCCTCAAAGATGATATTGGCAATCTTACTCATCTTTTCACCAGCAATACCAATGCAGCCAACCTTTGCATCATCATCTGTTTCTTGTCTTATCAGTTCATCTGCCTCAATCGTATCACGACCCCATATATGTTCAGCAGGACAAATCTCTACCTCATCATTTTCTATCCATAAATAGACAGGTTTTTCTGCCCTCCCTGTTATAAAGATTCCATCATAGCCAGCATACTTTATCTCTCCCCCAAAATATCCTCCTAAAGTGGCTTCGGTCCAAAGACCTGTCTGAGGAGATATGGTACAGATGGATGTCCGGTTTGCTCCTGGAACGGGTGTTCCTGTAAAGAGACCGGGAAGGAGCATTAGAGGGTTTGACGGCTTAAATGGGTCTCTGCTTAATTTTTTTATCTCATAAATGAGCTTTGCACCTATTCCGCTTCCCCCAAGATAATCTTTATAGTCTTCATCTTTAAGATCGATGAGACGATTTTTCCTTCTTGATAGATCTATAAAGAGAATCCTTCCAAAAAATCCTTTGTTCATCAAATTTTCCCCTTTTTAAGATCAGGATTGAACTTTCTAAGATAATAGAGGGTGAATTAGTCTATCAATTGTAATAGGAAAAATAAAGATTTTTTATGATGTTATCCTTGTTTTTTCCCATAAGACTGATATGATAAAATGACAAATAAATCAAAGATAACTTGGATTTTTTCTTGTTCAGTGATTTCAGTTAAGGTGTTTTTTCTATGAAAAGAATGAGGATTCTCATGTACAATCAAGTAGACCACTACCCCATAGAAGCTATGGAGGACGGCCTTCATCCAGAAAGCCTGATAGAGCAGCTGGATTACTTAATGAAACACGGCTTCCACATTGTTAGTCTCGATCAAGCTCTATCTTATATGGAAGGCAAAGAAAAGCTTCCCGAAAATTCTCTTGCCATTACAATTGACGGTGGCTATGCTGATGCTTATTCCCAAGTTTTGCCAATACTTGAAAGATATAGCATCAAAGCAGCATTCTTTATTGCTCCTGCACTTATCAACGGCAGTCGAGTCATGAAAGGTCATTCCTTACCCTGTATGAGCTGGGGTCAGGTCAGAAGCCTTGTGGATAAGGGAATGACCATTGGCCATTATGGCTGCAATGGGCGGGCATTTCAGAAAGTGCCAAGAGAGATTGTTGAAGAGGACATTGTTCATTCGAAACCTCTCTTTGAAAAATATTTGAATATTCAGCCGACTTACTATGCAATGTTCGAAGGGACGCCTGAATCTGAAACCGTTGAGTTATTAAAGGAGCATGGCTACAAGGCAATGTTGACAAAATCCCCTACCAAACAGCGTCTTAGCCTCTATTCGATTAGCCGCATTCAAGTTGACGATGATGATCTCAATATCTTTTTGGTCAAGATTTCCAAAACCTTTCTTCGATTTAAAGATTCCCGTTATTGGAAATACATCAGGAAGTATCGTTTAGATATGGCTTTTCACCATCTATCTGAATTTTATAATAAATTTAAAAGCGGGCGGGTTTCCTCTGAAACATCTTAAAAAGAAGAGGCAAGAAAAAGCTAATGAAACCTGATTTTAACAAATTGATGGATTTAAGCCATAAATTCCAAATATCAAAAATATTTTTCGTGGCATGTGAACTTGATATCTTCAGTCATCTTTCAGCAAAATCAAAAAATATATCTGAATTGTCTAAAGTGCTTTCGATAAATGCCAGGTCATTAGAGATATTCCTCAATGGATTGGTCGCAATAGGAGTTCTGAGAAAAGAAGGAGATTTATATTCTAATTCTCCTGAGGCAGAAGAATATCTTGTTAAAGAAAAACCTAATTACAGAGGGGCTATCTTTAAACATATCCATCACGGCTGGGAAGAATGGTCTGATCTTCAAAAAACCTTAATTTCAGGAAAAAACATTGGAGGCGTCCAGGATTTTTGGTTGAAAGAAAACAGAGAAAGGGTCAATGCCTTTATATGGGGGATGGATAATCTTGCCAGGGATTTAGCCCCTGTGGTATTAACCTATCTGAATCTTGATGGCAAAAGGAATATGTTGGATTTAGGAGGGGGACCAGGAACTTATTCCATTACTTTTTTAAAAAGTTATCAGGACTTGAACAGCACCATCTTTGATTTACCTCTAACACAAGAAATCGCAAAAGAAAATATCAAAAAGAATAAGATGCAAAAGAGAATATCTTTAAGGTCAGGAGATTTTCTAAAAGACGATATAGGGGGGGGCTATGATTTTATCTGGATGTCACATATCTTCCATAGTAACTCAGAAGAAGATTGCGAATTTCTTATAGAAAAGGTTTACACTTCTCTGGGTCCTTCAGGGATGGTTGGAATTCATGATTTTGTTCTCAATAAAGATAAAGTTTCCCCACCCTCTGCTGCCATTTTTGGGGTTCATATGCTTGCCGTTACAGAAAAAGGAAGGACTTATACATATGAAGAGATATCAAGGTGGCTTAAAAATGCTGGTTTTAAAGACATAGAGGTTATGGATGTTTCAGAGGTTACAAAGCTGATAAGGGCAGAAAAATCATAAAGTTTTTTAGGTTTTGAGAATATAAACTTTTTTTATCTTTAAAATAACTCATTTAGAGAAAAAATTCTGGGCAATGATTCCTGCAAGAGGAGGCAATAAAAGGGTAGAGGCTATTCTAATCAAAGCAAATCTGAGGCCGATAAATGTAACCTCATACGGCAGTCTTGTAAGAGACCATAAACTCCATGCTGTTACAAATGCCACCATCGTTCCTGTTCCTGCTCCTGATTTATATATTGATGCTGCAATAGGAAAACACACAAAAGGCCCTCCAGGGGTTAATGCTCCTGCTATAGACCCAAGAAAGACACCCTTTAAGCCTGATTCTTTACCTAACCATTTTATGATAAATTCCTGGGGAATAAGGACCTGGATCATCCCTACGATAATAAAGGCAACAATAAGGAGAGGGAATATTCTTAAAAAGTAATCAAACCCATTCCTCATACCTTTTATCGGAAGGGAAGGATCCTGATAGTATCCTAAGATTAATAAAAGAATAGCAATAAGAAACATGGTTAAAAGTGCAAGTTTCATAATTTTCTCCTTTTTGATTTATTCTTTGCTTTTTTTTAATTTTATTCTAAACTAAAAATTTAAAGCATTATACTTATATCTCTTGGATAAAGAAATCACTTTTTTTAATGAGGTATAAAAATGAGCCCTTATAAGATATTGAAGGATGATCTTGGAAATGAATTTATGTTTGTCTCAGAGAAAGGCCTTTCTCTATTAAAAAATCCTATCCTTAACAAAGGAAGCGCCTTTTCTAAAGATGAAAGAGAGAAATTTGAACTATCAGGTTTTCTTCCTCCATATATTTCAAACATGGAGGAACAACTGCTGAGGGTAAAGGAGAATTACAAAAGGAACAAGAGCTCTATAGAAAAATATATATATCTAAGGTCACTGCAGGATCGAAACGAAACCTTATTTTATGCCTTTCTCATAAAGAACCTAGAGAGGCTTATTCCCATCATCTATACCCCAACTGTAGGAGACGCCTGCAGGCAGTATAGCCACATATTCCGAAGAGAAAGGGGGTTATGTATTACACCCAATAACATCCAATATATTGACACGATGTTTAAAAACATCCCTCATAAAGATATTAGAATCATTGTCGCCACAGATAATGAGGGAATTCTTGGATTAGGTGATTTGGGGCTGGGAGGAATGGGTATTCCCATTGGCAAATTGTCTCTTTATATCTCTGGTGCAGGTATTCATCCATCGAATTGTCTCCCTGTAACCTTAGATGTTGGTACCAATAACAAAGAACTCTTAAATGACCCCTTGTATCTTGGATTAAGACAGGAGAGGCTGAGAGGAAACAAGTATTTTCAATTTATGGACCAATTTGTAGAAGGGGTAAAGAGAAACTCTCCTCATGCTATGATCCAGTGGGAAGATTTGAGCAGACAGAATGCCTTTACAATCCTAAAACGGTTTAGAAAGAAAATTGTCTCATTTAATGATGATATCCAAGGAACAGGAGCCGTCACCCTTGGCGGTACTCTGGCAGCACTGAAAATAAAAGGAGAAAAACTAAAAAACCAAGTTTTTGTTCTCTATGGTGCAGGGGCAGGGGGAATAGGGATTGCGAATCAGATATTGAATTCAATGATGAGAGAGGGGCTTTCAGAAAAAGAGGCTTTGAGTCGGATTTATGCTTTGGATTCCCGCGGTCTGATAATGAAAGGTAGAAAAGGATTGGATGATTATAAAAAAACCTTTGCAAAACATAGAAGTGAAATACAGAATTGGAAGATAAAAAATCCATCCCTGATTACCCTCAAAGATGTTGTTAAAAATGCAAAAGCAACCGTTCTCTATGGCACCTCTGGCCATCCAAGGTCCTTTACAGAAGAGGTTATAAAGACCATGTCCAAAAATAGTAAAAGGCCCATCATCTTCGCCCTTTCTAATCCCACTCCAAAAACAGAGGCAGCCCCAAATGATATCTATAAATGGAGTGATGGGAGGGCTATCGTTGCAACAGGGAGCCCTTTCCCAGATGTCAAATATAAATCTAAGCTTTTTAGGATAGCGCAGGGAAATAATGCCTTTGTTTTCCCTGGAATAGGTCTAGGAACCATTATATCAGGAGCAAAGGAGGTCAGCGATGATATGATAACTTCTGCTGCCTATGCTCTGCCCGATCAGGTATCAAAGAGTGATTTAAGAGATGGATGTGTATACCCTCTAACTAAAAAGCTAAGAGAGATTTCAAAATCTGTTGCCTTTCACGTAGCCAGAGAAGCTGTTAGAGAAGGAATAGCCCCAGATACTTCTGATAAAGAGATTATGCGAAAAATAGAAAGTGGGATGTGGATTCCTAAGTATCTCCCCTATAGGGATAAAAAGGCCTCATGATATTTTTTAGCTCATCAACCCTGTTTTGGGTCAAACCATCGTATATAACAAAGACTCTTAAATATTTACGACTGCCTTATTTCGGGCCGCCAAAACGAAATTCTATGCCACCATATATATTATGGATTTTAAAATCCTCAAACTCTATTTGTTGCTCATGAAATTCTGAAGTGGCTTGGATATATTTATATTCCACAAAGGCAAAGATATTTTTTGTTAAGCGGATCCTTGTTCCGCTCAGAACATGAAATGCAGCGCTTGTATCATCGCTATCTGGACTTAAGGAAGTTCTGTCCTCAGATTCAGCATAAAATATACCAACACCGAGACCTCCATAGGGTTCAATACGGAAATTTTGACGTTCAATAGGATAACGGACAAGGCCGTTAAAACCAACATCTATGATATCGATAGATTGATCAATAATCTTTGCACTACCCTCTTTACTGACATCCTGACGTGGCATATCTGCAGTTAGGTAAAAAACCTCTGCCTCAATTCCAAAATAGGGAAGAAATTCAGCCCAGTATCCTATCTTTCCTCCAAGGACAAATGAATCATCCACATCTGCTTTGTTAAAACTTCTGTTTGATGGAGAAGTATCTTTTACTTTAACATCCTGATGAAGTGCGCCTCCAGCATAGATAGCGATATAGGGCTCAGCAAATACAGGCCTTGAAATAAAGCAAAAAACTAATGTTAATATAAGAAAAAAGGTCTTTTTTATCAAAGGTCTAGAATAATAAAATTAAAGTTGGGCAAAATAATATTGAACTTATGATTACTATTAATAACAGGTAAAATAAATTATGGCAAGTAAATTTTGAAATAATAAATCTTGATTTATGATACTGGAGTAAGTACTCTTTTTTTCTTTATAAGATACCCTGGAAAACGAGAAAGGCGAGTATCTCTTAGAGGAAGAGAGGTCTTTCCATCAACGATGAGTTCTGCAATCAGCTTACCCGTAATAGGAGAAAGGAGTATTCCATTTCTAAAATGCCCTGAAGCCATGATAAACCCCTCGACTTCTTCAACCCTTCCAAGAATAGGAACCTCATCAGGGGTATAAGGTCTCAAACCTGCCCATGTTCTTACCATGGTCGCGTTTTTTAGCTGAGGTACTACTTTGCATCCTGCATTTCTTAAGTTTTCTATTCCCTGGATTGATACGGTCTTATCATAGCCCACATCTTCCCTTGTGCTTCCAAGCACAATATTTCTACTTGCTTTCTGCATCATGTAGACATCTCTTGCAACAAGAGAACGTCTGAAAAGCTCTGGAAGGGGGTCAGTAAGGACGATTTGCCCCCTTATAGGAATAACGGGGATTCGTAATCCCACCATTTGGCCAATGTTCCTTGACCATGCACCAGCAGCATTGATTACAATCTTTGTATTTATCTTTTCTTTTTGTCTACTTTTTTTAACAATCACTCCCTCAATCCTTTTCTTTTTTAAGATAATCTGTTTAACCTCAGTATCTATCATTATCTCAGCTCCAAGACTCATTGCTCCTAGATAAAAGGCATGGGTTAGGTCAATCGTGCTTAGCTGAGCATCACTCGAAAAATAAAGGGAACCAAGGAGGTCTTTGGACAGAGCTGGCTCCATTTTCAAGGTTTCTTCCTTGGTAAGAAATTCTACTTGAAGTCCTCTTTTTAACTGCCATTCCATCAATCTTTTGCTCTCTTCCATTGCCTCTTCATCCTCAATAAGATGAAGGAGACCTGATGGGTCGAACCCGATATTCCATTCAAGTTCCCTGCAAAGAGCAGGAAACATCTTGTTGCTCTCGATACAGAGGTCAAGAAATATACCTGGTCCTTTAGACTCACTCTGGGGCCATAGGCCTCCTGCTCCAGCACAGGAAGCTTCAGAAGCAATCTGTCTTCTCTCAAGAATAAGAGGTTTTATCCCCTTTTTGGCAAGATAATAGGCAATGGAACAACCGATAACCCCACCGCCAATGATAACAACATCTCTTGTATTATGATACATCTCTCTATCTATCCTCTTCTTCAGTAAGCCTTACAGAAAATTTTATCGGCCGAATTGGAGGTCTGGAGGTCTGGGGCTTGATATTCTTCATCGGTTTCCCTGTCTCCTCAGAGAGAATCTTAGCTACCCACTGCAGGCAGCTCTTTCCCTGGCAAAGACCCATACCAACTCGTGTCCATCTCTTAATAGCATTTACTGTGTTTGCCCCTCTGCGAATGGCTTTGATAACCTCTTCCTTTGTTACCTCTTCACAGCGGCATATAATGACTTCATTATCAATCATAAAATCCTAAACCCCCTTACCTCCATAGCAAGGCCTTTTGGAACGGCCAGTGTTATTACAGGCGTTCTATCATATTTTTTTGGATTCAAAACTCTTACAATCTTTCCCTCTCCAACAGGGGTTCCTCGACGATTTAAAATCTCTACCCTATCCCCTTTTTTTGGAAGGGGTAAAAATTCATAAGGGATGCTTACCAATTCCTCTTTATCGCTAAATGTCTCATCCACCAAAAATATAGCAAGACCAGGACAGATGGGGATACAGGAACCGCATCCAGTACATCTCCCCTCAATTAACAGAGGGAGGTCATTAATAGAAGGAGTAATTTTAATGGCTCCATTTGGACATGCAAGAACGCATGGGTCACATGGAATTTCTTGAATGCACTCAATAACGGCCACGGGCCCCTTTCTCAACCTTTTTTGGGAAGGAACCCCAGGGCTCTTCTCTAATTCCTTAGATTCGATAACTCCATCCCTTTCTAACGGCATAATTACTTCCTCCTCAGAAGGAGCCTCTCCTTAGCTTTTTTAGAGGCTTCGCCAAATGGTCCCTTTCTTAATTCATGTAATCTCTTTAAAATCTCTTTTTTTCTCTTCAAAGCTTCTCTATCTTCAATATATCCAAGGGAATGAGCAATGGCAACTCCAGCAAGCCTTCCCTCTTCTATGGCAACGCTTGCCTCTTCAATCCCTGCACTATCTCCAGCTGTATAGATCCCCTCTATTGAAGTCTCCATATACTGATCATGTTTTGGGATATATCCCCCCAATTCCTCTAAATATTCGAATTTACATCCTGCAATCCAAGCGAGATCATCCATGGGTCCAAGACCTACGGCAAGGCAGATCAGATCAACATTAAGTTCTTCTTCAGTGCCAGGGATCTCATTCCAATCCTTATCTATTTTAACCAGCACAGCTCTTTCAACCTTCTCATTTCCCTCAGCTCTCTTTATGGTCTTAGAGGTTTCAACGGGGACTCCAAATCTGGTTAACTTGCTTGCATGAACACCCCAACCCCCTATGGTTGGTTTTCCCTCTACTACTTTAATTACCTCAGCCCCTGCCTGCATAAGATGATAGGCAACAATCAGACCAACATTGCCTGCCCCAATCATAAGAGCCCTTCTTCCTGGTAAGACCCTTTGGATATTTATCAAGGTCTGTACAGCACCTGCTCCCATCACTCCGGGGAGCGTCCATCCAGGAAAGGGTAAGGGGTTCTCATTTGCCCCTGTGGCTAATAAAATCTTTTTAGCCTTTAATTGTCCACCTTTTTCATCCTGAATAAAGGCAAGGACATCTTTATTAAAGATACCCCAGACCGTTGTATTTAATAAAACTTCAACGCCCAAATCCTCTGTCTCTTTTAGAAGCCTCTCTCCAATCTGTATCCCTCTAATCCCTGCATAATGTTCCATTGTACCAAAAAATTTATGGGTCTGTTTAAAGAGCTGGCCCCCGGGCCTCTTATTCTCATCAATCAAAACTACATGGACCCCTGCTTTTGCTGCTTCTATGGCAGCAGAAAGCCCTGCTGGACCCGCACCTACAATAGCCATTTCCACCTCTTTCATCATGATTTCCACTCTCCTAAACCCTTTTGGGTCTCTATCTTCATTCCTTTTTTAACAGGGGTAATACAGGTTCTTACATTTGGTATACCATCAACCATCATAAGACAATCCGTACACCTTCCTATGGCGCAGAATACTCCTCTTGGTTCTCCAGTTTTTTCAGTATATCTAAATACATAGCGTCCACTTGCAACCAGGGCAGATGCAATTGTTTCTCCCTCTATGGCTTCAATTGCTTCCCCATCCACAAAAATCTCAACCAGAGATTTTATCTCTAACTTCCCTAGAATGGGATGATCGATAATTCTCATTTTCTATACTCATTCATAGAAGAATTAAGTTAAACAAAAAAAATTCAGAATAAAAAAATAATGTTCCCTAGCATCCCTAAACATACGTATGCTTTTCTGAATAAAAGGATGTCAAGAAATAAAGATTGGTCTTACGTGCCGAGGGAGGATATCTCCTTCATTTGATGGGCATGACTATCTTTAAGCTATTTTACTATAAATTATAATAGCTCTTTATGCAAGCTTTTTCAAACAGTTTTATCTTCTTCTGTATGATTTTTTATAATATAATAAAAAATAGTTTTAATCACTTTGAAAGGAGGATGAGACCGTTTAATAAAGAATTAAGTCTTTCAACCATAATCTTTGCTCTTTTTGTATATCTCATATGGGGTGGTAATGTGGTCTCTATAAAGATAGGGCTGGATGGACTCCCCCCTATTGCCATGGCTGGTCTCAGATTCAGTATTGGAGCGATTTGTATCTTTATATGGGCCAAGATATGCTCTATCCCTCTTCATATAGAGAGAAAAGAGCTCATATTTCACCTGATAAATGGTGTTTTTTTTATGATTCAGATCTCTCTCCTTTATGTGGGTATGGTCTATGCAACAGCCAGTCATGCATCCATCCTCATTAATACCAATCCGTTTTTTATTGCTTTATTTGCCCACTTTTTTATTACAGGTGATACGATTAGCTCTCGAAAGATATTTGGATTACTCTTTGCCTTTTTGGGGATCATCTTTATATTCTATGATAAACAAAATATTGGTTCTTTCTCCATTGCAGGAGATGCCATTATTTTATTAAGCGCTTTTCTTCTCAGCTTACGTATTATTTATATAAAAAGATTATTGGAAAGTTTTGAACCAACAAAGGTCGTTTTTTGGGAATTTCTTATAGGTGTACCCCTTTTCTTTGTTTCAAGTCTTCTTTTGGAAGGGAATAGTCAGCTAAATTTTACTCTTCCTGTCATTGTAGCCGTTTTATATCAAGGAATTATAGTAGCTGGTTTCTGTTTCGTGGCCTCAACCGTTCTCCTGCAGAGGCATAATCCAAGTACCATGTCCTCCTTTTCCTTTGCCATACCCCTATCAGGGGTTATCCTCAGCCATTTTTTATTGGGAGATGCGATAACGAAAAATCTGATCTTTGGTTCTCTATTCGTTATTTATGGAATCTACATTGTTACAACACACAGGTTAAAAAATAAAAAATGAAAAAAGAACAATTACACTTTTTATAATTTCATCAGAATCTGATATAATAGAGTATATTTTATTGATAAATCCTTAATTTACATAATTTTTTCTCTTATCTGTGGATAATATTGAGGTTTTAGAAATTGGACTATTAGAGTCTTTAATTCTTTTGAAGATTAAAATGAAAGTGTTTGTATAATAAGGACTTGCATTTAGCTTGCATCTTGGCAATTTTTATGAAAATTATTTAAAAATAGTAACTTATGGGTTTAAATTAGTGTTTTTTCCACAACTTTTCCACAAGTCTTTGAATAGATGAATAAAAAGGGTTATTTCTATGAAAAATATATATCTTCTTTTATTGATTTTAAGCATCTTTCTCGTCTCCTGTGCATCTCAAAGTGAACGATTAGCAAAAAAAGGGATGTCATTAGAAAAAAGGGGGATGCTAGAAAAAGCAAAAATACATTTTGACAAGGCTCTTCAGATTAATCCTGAAGAAGCCTTAGCCCATATAGGACTGGGGTATATTTACTATAAAAAAGGGCTGTATGATGAAGCCATAGCAGAATATAAAAAGGGGATTGCTGGAAATCCCAATATCTCTATATTGTACCCTGAAGCTCATTATTATCTGGGTCTAGCTTATAACGAAAAAGATATGACAAAAGAGGCAAGAAAAGAGTTCAGTAAATATAGAAAATTAAAAAGAATTGAATATTAAAAAAGGGGTGATCATTATGACTGATGAGATGAAGAGCGCCTTTGAAATAGCCATGGAAAAATTAAAAAAGATGGAAGGGCAGACTGATGAGGACATCTCTTTAACAGAAGAACAGAAAAATATGATAGCTGACATAAAAAAAGAATGCAATGCAAAGATAGCTGAAAAAGAGATAATGATGCAAAGCAAGATTAAAGAGTTGGCTTATCAGGGAAAACCCATTGAGGTTAGAGAGCAGACAGAACTCCTTCAAAAAGAATTCGCTGAAGAAAAAATCAGGCTCGAACAAGAAAAGGATAAAAAGATAGAAGAGATCAGAAAAAAACCCAGATAGAACTTATGGCAGGATTACCTCACCTCTATACCCATCTTTTTTCAACTTCTCTGAAATAATCTTAGCTTCTTTCTTTGTTTGATATGCTCCAACGAGGATCTGATAGCTAATCCCTTTTGTCGGAGATTGAAAGGGAATGATGTGAGGAAGGTAACCCTTTCCCAATAAAAGTGCCTCCTCCTTCGTGGCTTCTTCATAAGAATCAAACTTCTTTATTTCTATCGAATAGGGAAGAAGAATGGCTTTTGAATATTTTATCTCTTTTATCTTTTTTAGGTGGGCTGCAAAATCATCTGCGTCCTTTTTATTTTTAAATCGATCAATAACAACCCTGTACCATTTCCCCTTTTTGGGGACATTGAATAATGAAATATAAGCAAGAAATCCTTCCTGCTGCCACTCTCTCACTTCTTTTATAGCTTGTTCAATGCTTTTATGAGAAGAGACGTGAACTCCATAGGGATTATTACCCAAAATCTTTTCCTCCCCACTCCCTTTCTTTTTCAAAGAGAGAGGTTTGGTCTTTTTTATGTCTTTCTTTACACTCTTTGGCCTTCCCTCCTTTTCAGCAATAATCTTTTTTACAATCTGTTCCTCCTGCACCCTTGCCTGCTCTAATTGCATTTTGGCCTGTCTCTTCTTAATTTCACTGAGATTGGTGGACAGCTCTTCAAAATTTTTCTCTATTTTTTCACTCTCTTTATTTAAGATGGCTTGATTTTTCTCTAACCTATTTAATCTCTCCTCCAGAATATCTATTGGTCCTCTCTTCTGTTCTTGGGAAGGAGCAAGGGCTTCTTTAGCCATGGGTTGTTTTTCTATCTTTTGTTGTGCCGCGCACCCCATGAGAAAACATACTAAAAAAAAGAGAATGAATCTTCTCATCATCGGTTCCTTATATAGTTTTTTTTGAAATTAATAATTATAATTATAAAGTTTTAAAGGCTTTTTTGCAATGAAAAGTTTTTAGGTGAGGGGGCTTGATTCATTCATCATTTATTATGCAAGAACTGAAAAAGGGTCTCTGCATCCCTTTTGCTTATACCCTTAACATTTATTAACTCTTTTAAACTCGCCTCTTTTATCTTTTTCAGGCTTCCAAAATGGGAGAGGAGACTCCTCTTTTTCTTGATACCTATACCAGGCACACTATCTAAGAGAGAGCCAAAAGTTTCTTTTCTTCTCTTTTTTTTATGATAGGTTATGGCGAATCTATGGGCCTCATCCCTTATTCGCTGAAGCAGAAAGAGCAAGGGGCCCTTTAGTCGAATAGGGTTTTTTCTGTTCGGTTTATATAAATCATCTCTTTTATCCTCACCCTTTGCCATGCTTATGATATCAGGCTCTTCTATTTCTAATTCTTTTAAGACAGAAGAGGTAACATTGAGCTGTCCCTTCCCACCATCAATGAGAATAAGGTCTGGAAAGCCCTTGTCTTTTAATGCTTTTTTATAACGTCTCAATAAAACCTCTCTCATCATGCCGTAGTCATCTCTCCCTTTAATCCACTTTATACTGTATCGACGATAATGGTCCTTATCCGCAATCCCATCCCTGAATGTCACCATTGAACCTACAGCACTTTTTCCACTGATATTGGATATATCAAATGCCTCGATAACTCTCGGCAGGTTTTTGAGACTGAGCCTTTTTTGCAGTTCCCTTAACAGTTCATCTTTCCTCTCAATCTTTTCTTTTGCCTTTTCTAAGAAGATCTTTGCGTTCTTATTTGCCAAAAGGACCATATCCCTCTTCTTCCCTCTTTTGGGACACAAAATCTGTATCCTCTCTTCCTTTTTTTCGATATAGGAGCTAAGTATCTCTTCATCAGGTAATATCTGTCCTGAAAAGAGGTCTCCTTTTCCCCCTTCGAGCCTTCCATCGCGAACATAAAGTCTCTGAATGGCTAAACGCTCCCCTTCTCGAAAATAGCCAAATATATCCTGGTTAGTGAATTGATATGAGGTTATCTTCTGTGCTTCCAGGGTTGCTTCAATCGCCTTTATCTTATTATATATCCTGCCAGCCTCCTCGAACCTAAGGCTATCTGATTTCTTTTTCATTTCTTTCTTTAGGTCCCTTAGAAGCTCCTCATTCTTCCCCTGGAGAAAAAGGATTACCTCATCTACTACCCTTTTATACTCACTTTCAGTAACCATTCCATTGATGCAGGGTGCCATACATCTCTGTATCTGATAATAGAAGCATGGCCTTTCCCTGTTTCTAAAGACCCTCTCTTTGCATGTGCAGATAGGGAATATCGTATGAATCGTTCTTATGGTCTTTCTGACAGATTGACTTGATGAATACGGACCAAAGTAAAGAGCCCCATCTCTGAGCGGTCTTCTCACAATGGTTAATCTTGGATATTTATCCTTGATTCCCAGCCTAAGACTCACATACGTCTTGTCATCTTTAAATCTCACATTATAGCGTGGCTTGTATCTCTTAATCAGGTTATTCTCAAGGATGAGCGCCTCCTTTTCTGTATCCGTAACAATAAAATCGATATCATCCAGCTTTGAGACAAGAAATCTGGTAAAGTATCTGGTGTCCCCTGATTGTCTGAAATAGGAATTGACCCTATTCTTCAGATTATTCGCCTTGCCCACATAGATAACCCGACCAGACCTATTTTTCATAAGATAGACCCCTGGTTCTCTAGGGAAATTCTTTATCTTTGTTAAATCCATAAAGACCTCTTTTTACTTTCCAAGGAGCTCTAGTTCTTTCTCCTCAAGATCAAATATTCTATCTCGAAGCTCTGCTGCCCGCTCAAAATCGTACTGCTCTGCTGCCTCTTTCATCTCATTTTTTAGCTGCCCTATCTTCTTTGATATATCCTTTATGGTAAGATATTCCTCTTCTGGCTCTTCTGCAATCGGTATAGTTACATAGTCTGCCTCGTATATAGAACTGAGAATATCGCTTATCGATTTTACAACACTCTCTGGCGTGATATTGTTCTTCTTATTAAATCTCTTCTGAATCTTTCTTCGCCTGTTCGTCTCAAAAACCGCCCTATCCAGAGAACCTGTCATGAGGTCAGCATACATCAGCACTTTTCCATTAATGTTTCTGGCTGCCCTTCCAATGGTCTGGATAAGAGAACGTTCTGAACGGAGAAAACCTTCCTTGTCTGCATCGAGTATAGCGACGAGGGAGACCTCTGGTATGTCCAGTCCTTCTCTTAAGAGATTGATGCCGATCAAACAGTCAAACTTTCCCAGCCTCAAGTTCCTTATGATTTCAGTCCTCTCCAAAGTATCGATATCTGAATGGAGATACTTCACCCTCACACCTAAATCAGCGTAATAATCGGTCAGCTCCTCTGCCATCCTCTTTGTGAGAGTTGTCACAAGCACCCTCTCTTTTCTCTTTGCTCTCTCCCTTATTTCAGCCAGGAGGTCATCTATCTGTTCCTTGACTGGTCTTATCTCCACCTCAGGGTCCATGAGCCCTGTTGGTCTTATGATCTGCTCAACAATCACGCCATTGCTCTTTTCCATCTCATACTCTGCTGGTGTTGCAGAGACATAGATGACCTGATTTGTCATTCCCTCAAACTCTTTAAAATTTAGCGGTCGGTTATCCAGTGCAGAGGGAAGCCTGAAACCATATTCAACCAAGGTCTCCTTTCGTGATCTGTCTCCTTTATACATTCCACCTATCTGAGGGATACCCACATGGCTCTCATCAGCAAAGAGGAGAAAATCATCGGGAAAATAGCTGAGGAGCGTAGCTGGAGGTTCCCCTGGTCTCCTTCCATCCAGATGCCTTGAATAGTTCTCGATTCCTGAGCATGAACCTGTTTCTCTTATAACCTCCATATCAAACCTTGTCCTCTGCTCCAATCTCTGCGCCTCGAGGAGCTTATTCTGGTCTTTTAGTTTTTTTAGTTCCTC